>MWWI01000049.1_pt1 | contig 24249 bp, 24 predicted proteins | sample 1047321 | NCBI WGS metagenome assembly MWWI01 (sample SAMN06349966, study PRJNA376086) | soil metagenome | isolation source: FI-1 sample Antarctic (ecotone) soil | place: Antarctica | reverse complement strand
GCAGCTCGAAGAATTTGCAAACGTCTTTTTAGAACCGTGTCACATCTCGAAAATGATCTGCAAATACACGGTTCTCAATGAAGCCTATAAAATCTTGATGGTGCTTCGTCCGTATCAATACTACGCGAGCGAAGCGATTATTGACCGCGTAAAAAACAGCGACAAAAACGGTTATATCTGGCACACGACCGGATCGGGCAAAACGCTGACATCGTTTAAGGCAAGTCAGGTATTAATGAATCTGCCGCAAATTGAAAAAGTCGTTTTTGTGGTGGATAGAAAAGACCTCGATTATCAAACGACGAAAGAATTTAACAGCTTTTCAGAAGGCAGTATTGACGGCACGGACAACACGACGGCACTGGTTCGGCAGTTCTCCGGCGATACAAAATTGATCGTCACGACTATTCAAAAATTAAATACCGCTATCAGCAAGCAAAACTATTTGAGCCGAATGGAAAAGCTCAAAGATAAGAAAATGGTGTTTATTTTCGATGAATGTCATCGCAGTCAATTCGGCGCGACGCATAAACGCATTAAAGAGTTTTTTAATAACGTGCAAATGTTCGGCTTTACCGGAACGCCGATCTTTGCCGATAACGCCGTTAAAAATGAGTTGGGGAAACGCACGACAACCGAATTATTTGATGAATGCCTGCATAAATATGTCATTACCGATGCCATCAAAGACGAAAATGTTTTGAAGTTTTCCGTTGAATATGTCGGGCGTTATAAGCAGAAAGAAACGAGCAAAACGAATCTCGATATAAATGTTGAAGATATAGACACAAGCGAGCTTTTAGAATCTCCCGAACGACTTGAAAAAATCGCCGATTACATTCTTGCTAATCATAACCGCAAAACTCATAACAAAACTTTTACGGCGATGTTCTGCGTGGGTAATATCAAGACGCTGATAAAATACTACGATATTTTTAAGGCTAGAAAAGATGCCGGGGGACATACCTTAAAAATTGCAACGATTTTCTCTTACGGGGTGAATGAAGACGATCCTGATGCCACCGGCAATTTTATGTTTGAAGAACCGCCCGACGGCGCGACGGCGGAAGCTGCTGAAGTTAGTTCACACAGCCGCGATAAACTCGAAGAATTTATCGGGGATTATAACCAAACTCACAATACAAAATTTACAACGAAAGACAGTCAATCTTTTTATAATTACTACAACGATATTGCCAAACGGGTAAAAGCGAAAGAAATAGACCTCCTGCTGGTCGTTAATATGTTTCTGACGGGGTTTGACAGCCCGAACCTCAACACGCTCTATGTGGACAAGAATTTACGCTATCACGGGCTAATTCAAGCCTACTCGCGCACTAACCGCATCATTAACGAACTGAAATCACAAGGCAATATCGTAAGTTTCCGAAATCTGAAAAAGGCAACCGATGAAGCAATTACGCTCTTTTCCAATAAAGACGCGATTGATGTCATTATTATGGAGCCGATTGAAGATTATATAGAGAAATTTAACGAAGCCGTTAAAACGCTTGGAAAAATCGCGCCGACAATTGATAGCGTCAATGATTTGGAAACGGAAGAAGACGAACTGAAATTTATCAAATCGTTCCGCGAATTGATGCGCCTTAAAAATATCTTAACGACATTTACCGATTTTACTTTTGAAGATTTGGAAATGTCCGAACAGGATTTTGAAGATTATAAATCCAAATATCTCGACCTTTACGACAAGGTAAAAAGCTCGACCGGCAAAGAAAAGGTTTCGATTTTAGAAGACGTTGATTTTGAATTAGAGCTAATCCACCGCGACGAAATTAATGTCTATTATATTCTCAAGCTGCTCGCCAACTATAAGGGCGCAAGCAAAGAAGAAAAGGCGAGAATTCAAAAGACAATCGCTAACCTGCTGGCAAGTGATATTCAGCTTCGCAGTAAACGCGAACTGATCGAAGAATTTATCAGTAAAAATCTTCCGGTTATTAAAGACGCGGAAGACATACCGAGTGAATTTGAAGAATTTTGGAGCGTCAAACAAAAACAAGCCTTTGAAAAATTATGCACGGATGAAAATATCTCGCCTGAAAAAGTCAGCGACGTTATCGAAAAGTATATTTTTAATCAAAAAATACCTTTGCCCGATACCATTATAAAAATGCTGGAAAGCAAACCGAAAATTTTAGAACGAAAACCGATTACTGAAAGAATAACCAATAAAATTTTGGATTTCGTAGATGTCTTTATTAACGGAATGCCGTAAATAAAACGAGTGGAATTTTTTAGATTCTACCAAGTCGCCGGTTTATGAAATGTTCCGTTTTTATCAGTCAGAGAATTATTAAATTGACTGGCTGATAAAACGCCTGATCTCAATTGTTTGATAAACGTCGCGTGCTGTCTTAACGAAAAACTCGGCGTTTTGTGCGGATTGATTAAACCGACCGGCAAGCCCAACTCCTGCTTAACGATTCGCATCGGCTCTAAAAGGTCGGAGTCATTGGTTATCATTACCGCCAAATCATAATCTTTTTTGTAGCCGTCGTTGAGCATATGAATTCCCAAATTCACGTCCGAACCTTTTTCTTCGGTTTTTATCACCCGCGCATACTGCTGCGGATTGGTGTTATAAAGCGGCATCGTTACCGGCTTGGTTAAAAAAGTTCCTTCGATAATGCTTAGATTCGGAATAGTTTGTAAGGCTCGCCAGTAAGTTGCCTGTCTGATCGGCTGATCGGGATCGGTCGGGCGGGCGGAAACTCTCGCGGAAAAATACTTAATTTTATTAATCGTATCGTTGGGGAAAAGAAGCTCGCTCATTTTCAATAAGTCCAGCCATTTGTAAGAAGTTCTTTTGACCGCTCCGTAATACAAATTAAAGCCGTCTATATAGATATTAATTTTCATAGAAAACAAGCCTTAAAAACGCTGAGGGCGAAGTAATTTCTTACTTCGCCCTCGCACCCGCCCGTCGAAACGAGCGGGGGAATATGGTTAAATATTAGCAAGTGTTTACTACATTGTCAATATATCTTAAATGTTAGTGTTATTGACATTTTAAAGTCGAAAAAGTTAAAGTAGCTATTATCTCAACAGTGAAATGAGCGAAAATACGCCCAAAGAAAATAAGTTTTACCTAGAGCTAGGAAAGAATATTAAAATAGCCCGCCGGAATTTGCATCTAACACAACAGCAATTGGCTGATTTGTTGGACTTAAACCGAACGTCAATTACCAATATTGAAATGGGAAAGCAAAAAATTCTGGCTTACACGCTCGTAGAATTTGCCGCCAAATTAAAGGTAACGGTTAATGATCTGCTGCCAAGAAGCATTTCAAAATCGGAAGAAACCAAGATTGATAATTTACTTAAAAATGAGAACTCTCCGGGAAAAAGAGAATTTTTAGAATCGGTTTTAGACAAAATCAGAGGAGGATAAAATGCGCGTAAGAAGAAGACATATTCAAAATTTGGTCAATCAAGTTCTTCAAACAAACGAAATTCAATCCGCGCCCGTGAACATCGAAAAAATCGCCGAAAACTTAAATATCCAAATTGTCGAACAAAGTATCGAAGATGAAGTCGCCGGATTTTTGTTAAAGGGTTATGATAGCAAAAACGCCCTGATCGGTGTAAATACTCATCATCATCCGAATCGCCAAAGGTTTACCATCGCTCACGAACTCGGACATTATTTTCTGCACGATTACGAAGGCGTTCATTTCGACAGCAAAACGACTGGCTTAAGGATGTATTTAAGAAACGAAAAATCAGCGACCGGAACTGATCTGGAAGAACGAGAAGCGAATTTATTCGCGGCGGAGCTATTGATGCCGGAAAATCTTTTGGAAAAGGATTTAGCCGACATAGAAGAAATTTATTTAATTGACGACGACGATTTGACGATTAAAAACCTTGCCAAACAGTATCAGGTAAGCGTTAGAGCTTTAACTTATCGGCTTGGCAATTTAGGTTATATAGAACTATAATTTCAAAAATAAAAGCCCGGAACGGCTTTTATTTTTGCCCTTGAATGTCCGAACTACTAACTGTAAAATAAATAACGTAAAAAGCATTGACATATACTTTCTATTGTAGTAACTTCTCTAACTAACCACTCTATATGTGGTTTCTAATCAAATTGGAGAGGAGATACTATGATAAATTGTTACGAGATATACAAAGATACTGCTGGGGAGTATCGCTGGCGTTATTGGTCAAATAACGGCAACAAAATCGCTGATTCTGGTGAAGGTTACATCCAAAAGTCAGATTGTCAGCGCGGGATTGATATTATGAAAGCGACAACCGCTAACACGCCGGTCAATGATTCGACGGTTAGCCAAAATGCTGTCAGATATTGAAAATAGGCACGGTGATTTATTCACTTTAGACGGGCGCGGTTTAATGCCGCGCCAATGAGGTTTTTAATTATGCCAAAGCGCATTACGGTTACACAGGAAAGTGAATCGGGCAGAAATGAACGATTCCGCGACAATTACACCGGACGGGATATGACCAGAAATCAATTTGTTCGAGAAATCAACAATGGGAATTATGATAATTATCACGTTCGCATCATTAACGATGTTCCAACGCCGGTTTCAAACCCCGACAATTCGGAACGTAACAATCTCGATTAGATTATGAAATTTAATCAATAAAAGGGTGTTGCAGAACATCTGTAACACCCTTTTTATTTAGCTGATAAATTGTTTGATAAATCTAAAATCATCACAGCGATCCATTTGTTAGAAAATATATTACTTCAAAAAGTTAATAACCGATGCCCGACTGATTTTAACCTTCTTTGCAATCTGTGATTTATTCAATCCTTTTCCTTTATTCCAAAGTTTTATAACTTCGTCTTTTTTCTTCTGCGCGGTCTGCGGTCTGCCGTGCGGTTTGCCTTTTTCTCGCGCACTGGCAATTCCGGCTTTAACGCGCTCGCGGATAATGTCGCGTTCAAATTCCGCGAACGTCGAAAGCATTCCCGCCATCGCTCTGCCTGATGGGGTAGAAAAATCGAGCGATTCGGTTAAAGATACAAAAACCACGCCGATTTCTCGAAGCTCGTTTAAACTCATTACAAGATCAGCCATTGAACGTCCGAAACGATCTAACTTCCAAACGAGGATTGCATCAATCTCGCGCCGTCTTGCCATCTTGAGAAGTTCCTCGCGCTTCGGTCGCGTCTTTGCGCCTGATCCGACTTCTTCAACTTCTACCGTCAATTTCCATTTCCGGTGTTCGATATACTCGCGCATTTTTTCAAGCTGCATCGGCAAAGTTTGCTGATCGTGTGTTGAAACTCTGGCGTAAATTCCTACTCGCATATTTGAACAGTAATAGAGATTAAAAAAAGTGTCAAAAAACACATATTTTCTGACACTTAAAATAATAATGAATCTGATGATTTTTAATTAGACACTTCAAATCTTTTGTCTAATAAGGGTATGGTATTTAAAGAGGTTCAAGTAAAGAATTTAGTCCGCTTCGTTCAGTCTTACCCGTTCCATTACAAAACTGGCTGCTTCTGCTGGGCTATGATGATTAAGGTCAATATACCCATCGTGTGAAAACAAACCCGGAATGGGCGTATCATCAAATCTTAATAACATAACGGATTGATCGTTTCTATTCTTGATAATGTCTCTGACAGCTCGCCATTCTAGCCCACACCACGAGCGTTTTTCATATTCTGCGGAGAGAAATACAACTACTAGATCAGAATTCTTCAAATATATATTTTGAAGTAAAACGTCTAAATTAGGAAGAGCTAATTGTGCCTTAAAGTCATTGTCATAAAATACAGAGCCGCGTGGTAATTGACGCTTTAGCTCGGTAGCGGTTTCAAAAACGTAATCTCGGTGATCTCCTGAAAACGACAACGCTACCTTAAATCTCAGTTCTTGGACTCTGCCAAGTTGACCAGTTAAATTTGTGAACGAATCGTCAATTAAACCGGCACTCGATAAAATGCTAAAAAGGTCTTCATCCTTCACCGCCCAGTGCGTGCGGTTCATCTCCCATTTATCAATGTCTAGCTTATCTTTTAAATCTACGATTTTCGAGAAGGGAATTTCCGGGATTCCTTTTTCAAATTCATACTCGATTGATACTGTCTTCCTACGCTCTCTGATATTACGAATATAACCAACCCGAACATTTCCAATCTCTCTTTCATATGCAAATAAAGCCGGAAACGATTTGAGTTCTTCAATTTCTGACGCGCTAAGAGATTTATACTGCTCTCTAATTTTTTCTGAAGTGTGTTCGCCAAAACGCTCACGTCCATATTCGTATGCAGGTAAATCCCAAGCATCGCTGTCGCCTGTAACTAGAAAGTTGTACAACTGTTTCCTCCGAGTTTCTGCTTTGATAAAGCAGTTTTCACAAAATACAATTATATTATCTTTCTGATGAGAAAGAAGTCTAATTAGACAAAATAACTGAAGCGTCCAATTGAAAATATTTGTTTCAAGTTTTGTAAGATATGTGTTTGAATTATTTCATAGATTTTCAATCTATAATGTCTAATTCAACTGTATTCAATTAACAAATAAGTGAGTGTCAAAAAACATTAGTTTTCTGACACCCTGATTTTGATTTATGTTTCGCCCTGAAAACAGGGGATAGCGAGCGTGATTTTGTGGGGGTTTTCTGACACCTAAAATCCTTTAAGTAGTCATAACAAAAACAAAAAGAAAACTAAGCATTTGCTCAATAAAAAGTTGGTGAATCTTAAATGTAATATTCTATTTGTTTTACTCGAACTTAATTCAAAGTAGATGTTAGAGCATTAGCAATTAATTCATCAAAACACGATACATCTCCAACAACTTCTAATGATACTCTATCAACAATCTGGTATTGAGATGCCTTAAAGTTATAAACAAATTTGTCAAGACTAGAATCGCCGAAAGTTATCAAATTTTTGTGTGGTTCATATTCTTGCCATATTAGATTCGCTTCAACAAATCCAATTATGGAGGCGTTAGTGTTGTCAATCCTTGCTGTTTCACTTGCATAAATAAATAAACTATTCCAATTAAATCCGTTGGTTATTCTAAGAAAACGGATATAATCTTCTGGAACATCATAGAACAATCTTGCGCGTGCTTCTTTTTTCAAATTGTTGGTAGAATTTGCAGTAATTGGCGGCTGAATTGCCGTTCTTTCAGCTTTACGCTTATTTATTATTTTTGTAAGAAGATTTTGGTACATACTATTAATAGTCTTTTGTTGTTAATTCATTTACCTAATTTTATAATATACCCAATTTTTATCTAGATAAATAATTAAATGTCAAGTACTAATTTCATCGGGAGTCTTAGGGGGGAAAAGATACTCTTTCCTAGAGTTTTATCTACTTATATTGAATATCATAAGCGTTCTAGAGATGTGTATCGACAATTGAGAGCTAATTTTTCAAATGTCGAAAGAGTGAAATTCTTGAAAAGTATTGTCAACTCTCCCAGTAAAAAATCCATTCTTCTAAAAGCAGGGTTGACTCTTAAACAAATTGACTTTATGCGCCAAGGTATTTTACCTGATGGTTGGCAAGTCCATCACAAACTGCCTCTTGACGACAATGGAACAAACGATTTTAGTAACTTACTTCTTATTAAAAATGATCCATATCATATGGCATTAACTAATGAACAAAGCAAACTTACAAAAGGATTAAAAGTAGGAGAGACAAGGCGAATTTGTTTTCCCCTGCCGATTGGTTTTGTTCTTGTTCCAGAAAATGAAATTGCTAAATTTAAACGCTTAGAAAATAAGGCATCGCTCGCCTTACATAGAGTTCAACTTATTGGTATTGCTACTCACGCAAACTCACCACTAAATGCTTGGAGAACGGCATCTGATTTAGGTTGGGCAGATACTGATTGTGAAAGCGTTGAAGCATTAGCAACAATATATTCTAAATACGGACAAACAGCCTTTATAGATTTAATAAAGCAAAAAGCTTCTTACTTTTTTTTTAGCAGGTGTTTTTGTCAATGCCACAGAGATTGGCACATAGAAAATTGTAATTGCTGTAATTTGTATAGTAATAGATGTTTTTGTTCCTGCCATTTTTGTTATCATTGCGACACAAATCAAAAATACTGTGAGCGAAATTATAATTGTGGCTGTAGCTGTCATAATGATACTAACTGCTGCAATAATTGCGCTTCTTTTTGTTGGTGTATATGTCATAATTGCTCAGAATGCTATAGCCTAGAAGGTAATTGTGGGGGTGCTTCTAATTGTAATTGCATCTGTCATGAATCCTGTAACAGTTGTTCCAATAATCATCAAAATGACGACGGCGACGATGATGATGACAACGATGAATACGACGGCGACGATGATGATGACAACGATGAATACGACGGCGACGATGATGATGACAACGATGAATACGACGGCGACGATGATGATGACAACGATGAATACGACGGCGACGATGAATACGACGATAATGACATTCAGGTAGAACAAACATCTCAAGGTATTTTCAACGCTAGACTTTTAGACCAAAACAAAGATGTTGCAGGTTATTTCAAGTATAAGAGAGAAGGCAACGGTTTCAGATGCCTTTCAATTACTTGGCAGGGAATGAATATGAACTCAATTACAATCACTAATAATCGCGGACAAACACAAATTATATACGACGGAGATTATTTTAATTTAATCCTAAAAGGTGGAGGAACGCATAATTTTCATCAATAGTTAAAAAACTATCAAGAGCAACTATAGTAATGAGCAAATGGTTGATGTGGCGGCAATTTCTGACCGCAATTTGAACATTTCGGCGGTCGCGGCGGATGATCCATTTCGTAGTGTCGTTTTATTTTACCTTTTGTATCAAATTTTCGATAGCATAATTTACATCGCATTTTAACGTGGGATTAATGATAAAAATTCTTCTTGGGCGAGTGTGTCGCCTTGTTCCGGCGTTGCCCAAATATGTCTGAATATAACTTCCGGCGTTGCCAAATAAAGCGGCTGCTCTTTTTCCTCTCCTGCAACTTTCGACTCAAATAATTCTGACGTGGTAAACCAAAACAACGGGGAGGACTTGCTTCCCGACACGAGCGGATGCCGCGCATTTACCCGCAAGTGGTTTGCCCAACTCGAATCAATTGATTCAATCAGCACGGCGCGGATTCTGTTTATTCCGTAATGTTCGCGGTGAAGGTTTCTTTTGACGACGTAGTGAAAATGACTTCTGAATTTCCGGTTCATCTTCGGGACATTCATTGTTTTGCGGTCGGCTTCATAAAAATAATAATGTGTTTTCTCATCGCCTTCGAGATCGGGATAATGTAATGCAAAAAAAGCGTCCGGGCGGTGTGGTAGTTTTTCGTTTTCGCTCTTTTCCAAAAGATCGCCGTTTGCATTTATGAAAACTTTTGCGGCTTCAACCGAATTCCACAAATCCGAACCCTGATAAAATCCCAAAAGCTGCACAATTCCGTTTGTTTTCCGGCAAGCCATTTCCAGCATATAGTGAAATCTCGAAATCATTAATTCGTGGTTAAGGTGAATTAGTTTTCCTTGTTTCTGCGTCAGTGCGCGGTTAAAGGCAATTTCATCGTAACCTTTCCTTTTATTATTATAAACCTGTTTGTAATCAAGTTTATCCGGTGCAACGCCATTTTCTTTTAATAAATCCAGTCCCTTGCGGTCATCGAGATAATAATTGAATTCGCCCGGATGAAAAGAAGTCGGAAAAGCAAAACGATTGACGAATCCTTGATGATAAAGATTCTGCAAATGCCGCTCGGTGATACGCCGGTTTCCGTTAATGAGTCTCACCATTAATGATGTCGGCAAGAATTTATAACGGTTGAGCGCGTCTATGATCTGAATCGAGCGGTCGGTGATTTTCCGGTTCGGCAAATTTTCCGGTTTTTCGCGTGAATATTTTTTGATGCGGTTTTGTGAAGTGTATTCCATACATAAATGTGTAAATAGTCAGATAGCTAAATATCCAAATTGGGATTGGCTTCTTTTATTCTATCAAATATACTTTTATTTTCCTTTTTTATTTCTTTTTGAGCTGGATTTGCTGGGGGTTTCTCCGTATCACCTGTTTCCTGTAACAAAAGCTGAATTTGACTTGAATCTTCGAGTATTTTATCAACCTCGCTCAAAGTTAAAGCACTGTTTTTTTGAGCAATCCAATTTATAAACCAGTCGAAATTTTTTTTCGACGGTGAAAAATCTTCAACAAAAGGAATTAATAAAGGCTGTGTTTCTTTTTCCGGCAACTGAATAAAACAGCGTCTTTGCTGATTAAGTTTTAGAGCTTGAGTTAATTCTAAAAGCTGTTCTTCAAGCGTGTAATACTGAACAGATGAAAGCTCTTGAAACGGGACTGGAACGAATACCGGCACATCGGCAAAGCCTTCCGTTTCGCTCTTGCTCGTTGAGTGGCTGTCGGTTGATGAATTGCTTTCAGAATATGAATTGGAGTAACTGTCAATATCTGAAAAGCTGCCTGAATGTGATTCTGACGTGGTTTTGATTTGCGGAATATCAAACCAAGTAGCACCTGTAAAAAGATCGTCTGTTACTGGCAAACTGACACTTCCACTGGCATCTGCAAAATTACTCCCGGAAGAGTGTCCGCTTCCTGAACCGAAACTATCGCCCTGACTCGTGCTGTGTCCTTCGGATTCCGAATAAGTAACGCTGTGTGAATAAACTTTATCTCTTGTATATTTATACCAATGTTTGGTTTGATAAATTGCTGCTTTGATTTTTTTCGGATCAAGTTTTCCGATAAACATTTCTTCTGCCATTCGTTTAGCATCGTCGGCGCGAAGTCCCCCGAAAACAGTTTTTATCCGGCAGTTTGTCAAAATTGCGTCCTCAATATCCTCGTCCAAATGTCCGAATCGCTGATGCGAAATATTTAAAAATAGGGCAAATTTTCGGACTTCATCGAGCATATTGCACAAATCAAGCGACACAAAATTTTGAAATTCATCGAGATATAGATAATAAGGTTTCGGATTATTTTTTGAATCCCGGCGGAGTGCCGCCTCGAAAAATTGATTCACTAACAGCGAACCGAAAACGCGGGCGTTTTCTCTTGAAAGATTTTCAGAAAGCGCAAGATTGACTAAAATAATTTTGCCTTCGTTCATCGTTTCGTAGAGGTCAATCGTTTTTCCTTTAACTCCCAAAAATCTCATCAAAGTTTCAGAAGTCAACAGGCGGAACAACCGATTTTTTGCGGATATTATTTCATCTCGAAAATCCCTTGCCTTCGTTAAACTTGATAATTCCTCCCATTCGTTGCGAATAAAATCATTTTTGATTCGGGCGATGGTTTTTTCACGAAAGGCTTTTTCGGAAAAACTAAGCAGTGCCGCTGTTTCCGGCAAACTTAAATCGGCATCTATCAGCGTCGTATAAACGAGTCGCAGAATTCGTTCAAGAGTCGGGGTCTGATCGGCATTTTCCACTCCCCAAGCGTGCAGCGTCGCAGATATACGATTATCTACCTGCACCGAAACATCGCCGGTCGGATTTTTTGAGAAAAAATCAAAACCGACGACATATTGCGGATCGGATAAATTTAACAAAATAATCTCTCGTTCAAAAACGTGATAAGCGCAGTAGTTTAAAACATCGTGATAGAGTGATCCGTGGGGATCAATAAGGCAAAATCCCTGACCGGATCGGAGATCGGCGCGAATCATTTGTTCCAAAAATTTTGATTTCCCGCTCCCCGACGCGCCGATAATATGATGATGGTTTTTTCTTTCGTCGGTCAAAGTTACCGGCTCGTTGACCGCATCAAAACCGATAGGAATTAATTTCATACTACTTTAGACAATTGATTTTTCAGTTTCAGCAATTGAAGTTTTAGGGTGGTGTTTTCGCGCTCGTATTCGTTTTGTTCGCGCCTGATGTCCGGCTCAGGGATATTTAACTGTTCGATCTGTTGAATCGTGTCTTCATTCGCTTTGATATGTTTTTCGACTCTGCTTATCTCATCAATAATTTTTTGTTTTTCAGGATCAACTTCGGTTAAGCGCAATTTGCCTCTTTGTGATTTAAGGTCAGCTATGTCTCTTTTATACTGAGCAATTTTCTGATTTATATCCACATTATTACTTTGCGAAATTGCCTCTCCGAAAAGATTAAAAATCTCATTCAGCCCTTGATTTTTAGTTTCAAAATTAAACGGCTTGGAAGCAAATAAATCGCTACTGGATTTTGAACTGTCGAGTTTTTCTATTTCACCCTCTAAGAATATAATTTCACTTTCAATATCTCCGTTTAACACGGTATTTATCCGTAATACTAAATTATCCCGCTCTTCTATTATATGCTCAGGAATTCTTTCGGTTGAACCATAGCCAAAAGGTGCATTATCTCCAAGCTGTTTGAGATTATTCAATAACCGTTTTATGTAGGGGCTTTGCCTCTGTTCACCGGCTTTTTGCATGGCATCTTTAACATCCCAGTCATCAAAAAATGCTTCTTTGTATTTTTCGAGTAAATTTGCACTATCCCGTCGTGTTTTTCTTTTTGCTTCTTCCCAAATTCCCATAAAAACTCTCCTCTTGAGCGTAACTTCACTTTATTGACATAACCTCTTTATTACGTTATAGTTACAAAACTATTTTACAGTAAATAGTTCAAAAAAAATAAGGAGGCGATAATATGACAATTGACGAACAAATAAACCAATTACAAAGAAAAGTCAACCGATCTGCGGAAAACTACCGTCGAGAATATTATCCCAATATACCTCCAAGCGTCTTTACGGCGTTGATGGATTTTTTATTTTTTATTGGGAGTTAAATCAACCAGTGTTTTCTCGGAATTTGAAGATTCGGAGAAACTTGTCGAGATAAATTTACATTTCGGGAAATTAAAGCATAAGGTTGAAAATTTGTTTGATGTGTTTTTTGAAGAAATGGAAAACTTCAAAAATACCGACTCTTTTGAAATTTCAGATGAAATTCTCGAATCCGGTTTATTAGATTGATAACCTTTCCGGGAAACTTCAGACCAGCTTAAACTATGAGCTGGTCTTTTTTATTCCATTTTTTTCGATTCGTATTTTAGAGAAGCGAACCAGCTAGTCCCCGCCTCTGCCGAAGCGAACGGTTAGTGAGAAGCGAAGGCTACCCTTATTTCAGGTTTGATGAACGGGTCTAGTTCATCAAATCCCGAAACGTCCCGGAGTAAAAATTAACTGATTTTTTACTCCGGGTTTGCCAAAGGTTACTTGGCAAAAGTGTAGCCGTAAAGCCTGCCCGTGTGTGATGAAATCGCGCACGGTAGCGGTGAGCATCTTAGCAGGCAGTCGGGGAAATAAGGGTAGCCTTCGGTTAGAAGGCAGAGGCGGGGCTGGTAATTGCGGCGTTTAGCCGTGTTAAGTTATACATACTGTAATGTATGTATTTATGTATAACTTTAAGTCTAAATTATACATAAATATTTGTTTTTTTTATCTGATTTGTGGTCGTTGCTGAAAAATAAAAGAACGATTTTTAATAAATCGTCCTTCAAAATCACATTTTATTTTTGACGGGCATCTCCACAATTTTTTCATTTCCAATTTTCAAACTTTGCTTCGATAGCTTCGTCGTGAGTGCAGGGTTTGGTCATTTGATACCTCGCGTCCTCCGGGTGTTTGATACTCCGATTTCCATTTTCATTACATAATCGGCAGGCTGTAATCAGAGATTCCCTTTCCTTTTGCCAAATTAAATCTTTTTCTTTTTGCTCGGCTTGCTCTTTTTCAATCCGCTTTTTATTCAGATGAAAGGTGTAGCTTTCCGGCAAGCTGTATGAATTTTCAATCGCTTTTATCAAAAATCCGGTTTTGCTTTTCAATTCGACTTCCCGAAAAGGCATTGCGTTAATTTGTTTCCGGCATTCTTCAAATTTCTCGGTCGTAAGTTTATACGCGGTTTTAAAAGCAATCTGGTAATCAATAAATAACGTCTTGATCGTTTCGCGGTGCGCTTCGGTGACGGTATCGAGCAGAGCGATCTCTTCCCGGTTCTCCGCTATGCTCTCAGGCTTCAAAAACGCCGTGCCTTCGCCTTTTTCCTCTCCGGTCGGTATATCGGATCGGTTTGGCATTTCTTCGACCGATTTGGGCATTATATGGGCTTTCTTGACTTTGGGCGGCGCGTCCCCTTTCTTCCGTTCTTTATTCGAGAGATAACCTTTGATCCGGCTGATCGAATCCTTCGCCCCCTGTCCGACATAGTAGCGAATCGTAAAATCTAATTCCTGATCGGCTTCCTTAAATTTTCGATACTCCGCTTTAATCAAAAATCCGGTGTTTATATGGTCTTCGACGGCGCGGTTCATCTGTTCCTTAACGCGCTTCATTTCGTAAAATCTTTTGAGCGTGTGATGGTGTTTGATATACCACGAATATTTTATTTCAAAAAACGGTGCGTTGTGTTTGATCGTCCCGTAAACTTTTCCGGCGAGTAATTCATACCATCTCCGGGCAATCGGTTTGACCGAAAACATATATTCATTGTCAATCAATTTTTGCTGTTGCGCTTGAAGCTGCTGCAAACGCGCTTCGAGCGAATTGAGTTGAATGTAAAGTTTGTCTTCGAGGTCAAATTCAAACTGCGCGTCTTCGAGTTCTTCCTGTGTCAAATGATGTTCCCCTATCGCATAGACCGAAAGCCGCGAAAATCTTCCTTTGACCTGTAAAAACTTTTGTTTGCCTTCGCTGTCAAATTCGCCCGTTGGAAACCACAGATCAGCGACGACACCGGCGAAGGCGATTTGCGATAAAACTTTTATCAGTTCATTTGCTTCGTGTCCTCCGGCTGTCCAGCCGATCATTCTCAGACACTCCCGTATTCCGCCGAGTTGGATTATCTGCGGAATTGATCCGTCGGGCGTTCGGCTTGCATCAATCGCCGGTTTAATTAGCAGATACCAAACCTCGTGCGCCAAGACTCCGGCGTAACCGATCCGCTCGCTTGTGTTGTGATAGACTTCCCAACGCATCGGATTTCCGGCATCGTCTTTGCCCTCAAATTTTATTTCCGTCGGGGTATTTCTTTTGTTGTAAGTCAGATTAAAAAACGGCAGGTCGGTCGTTACCCGTGGCACGAAAGTTACGGTGTGCTGATTTGGTTTGAGAGGTAGTAGTTCGGTCGCCATTTTTGTTTTCAGATTATAAATTTATACAACAACAACAAGTTTTCCACAACCGATTTATTTTTTTCGCGTCCGATAATATTTGAACGATACTTGTTGTTGTTCTTTTTATTGTTCTTACAATTGTTCTTCTTGTTCCTATTTTATGAAGTTGTTTATTTGCAATCGTTTACCGTTATTTTAGACGCGACTGGCTACACACTTGGACGCGACTGGCTACACACTAAGGTCGCCACTGACTACACGCATTGGACGCGACTGGCTACACACTAAGGTCGCCACTGACTACACGGTTGACGCGACTGACTACACACTTACATTTTAGGCTGATTTTTAGTGAGAAGGGGATTGCTAATTTAATTATAACACGCAAAAGATTATTTTTGAGACGCAAGCCAATTCATTAAAAGTTCTTCCACGAGATCGGAAAAATTTCTGCCGGAAGGATCATCTAAGAGAGTTTTTTTGACTTCCTTTTTGGTATTTTTTTTGAGGTAAATTAATGCCTGTTCAAAATCCGAGTTTTTGCTTTTGGCAACTACGGAAGTTTCCGAAAGTTTTGTTGGCGGCGGGGGATTGAAGACTAACGCTTTTTTTTGTTTTTCCGTTTTCTTTTTCGGCGTTACTTTATTTTCATTCCGCGCTTTAAATAATTCTTCAAACTGACTGCTCATTTTATAATCTCCTGACCGATTTTCTGATAGTCGTTCCACGCTTTATCGGCATACGGATTGGCGACATCTTTAACAAGGCATCCTTCGAGCGACGCTTTTTTATAAACTTGGTATCTGCGGATTTCGGTTTTGAAAACCGGCAGCTTATTTTTTTTCAAGACATCTTTCGCATCTTTTCCGTCGTGGCTCGGCGGTGGGGGACTCATCGTAATTAAAATTTTGTATGAGTTGGTATTAAGATTTTGAAGTGCCGATAACATTTTGAGAGTTGCTTTAATCGAAAGTGCGTCCGGCGTAGTCGGGATGATTAGCAGATCACAACCTTTGGCTAAAACTTTCAAGTCATCTTCTTCCGGTCGCGCTTTGGTATCTATCACGATGTGTTCAAAATCTCTCGCGTATTTGGCGGACTGCCTTTCATCAACAACTTTGAAATTAAAATTTCCGGCTTCCGCCCATTCGAGACTCGAACGATTCGGATCACCGTCAATAAGCAGCGTGGATTTTTTCGCCGCTAAAAATCCGGCGATGTGAATAGCGGTCGTCGTTTTGCCGACACCGCCCTTGAAGCTGGCAATTGTAATTATCACAAGCATTAAAATTATCACTTCGTGTTTAGATATTCAAATAGGCAAATATAAAAATATCTAGCTATGTACATAGCTAGATATTGAAACCGGAAAATATTAAAAATTGCCCAACTGCCTACGACTTAATTTTTTATAGTAACTGTCCCCGAAGAATCAATTAAAATCCTAAACGTATTGCGAGCGTGTAGGGCGAAAACCGCTCGGCGCGTCCGATTCAATAGCGTGTTGGGCATACGCTTTACCCAAAGGTTTCAGCCCTACCGTCAGCCTTCGGTTAGAATCGGGGAAAAACTCCGCGAGGACAGCATATTTTTATATTACATTATCGGACGCATCCTTTTTGTAAAATTTAATCATTTTCAAGTTTTACTTAACTTTACTTGCATCAGGTGGTTTGGTTGAAATCGTTTCCGTTGCTTATCCATCCTTAACCCCAAGACTGATTACCCATTTCTTTCTATCTTCAATTATTCTTGCTATGCTTCACTTAAACCATTACAAAAAGGAGGTTTATATGAAAAATGATAATGATTGGATTGATTTCAATCTGGTCAAGCAATCGGTTTCGATGGAATTGCTGATTATTCATTTCGGGCTACTTGTCGTCAAAAGAAACGGCGATGAAGTCCGTCTGAAATGTCCGTTTCACAACGGTAAATCGGATAATTCGATGGTAATTAATCTGACGAGAAACAGTTTTTATTGCTTCGGCTGTAAAGCTCGCGGCGGTGTCCTTGATTTTGTCGCTAAATTTGAAGATTGCTCGCTCCACGAAGCGGCACTGATGATGGATCAATGGTTTTTGATCGGCAGGCAGTCCGCAGAGAGCAAAGTCAGCCGGGAATTGGTGAGTTCGCAAAATTGCGACAATATCACACGGATCACTCCCGCGCACCTGATCGCTTCCATCGAGCATCAGCTTACTCAACTTAAAAAGCTGATTCTCTCCCGCTAACACGCGAAAATCCCAAAAACTATTTCTTTTTAATGTTCCGAAATGTTTCGGCAGCATTCGGGTCGAGGTCTGCCTTTTTCAAGAAAAAGGGCTTTTACATTTTCGGGTTATACCCGAAAAAACCAGGAGAAAATACTATGAACGGATTAGAAGAAACGACCTTTAGAAACGGTCGGTTGGTTATGGATTCGGAAGAGCCGGAAAATCTCATTCCGGCAGGAAACGGCAGTTTGATGTCTGACGGGCGCACAACCCGCAAAATTGCCCGCGACGATCTGAAATTACTGCCTGTGCCGCCAAGCACAGATACGTTTCAGCCGATCTCGCACAATGGCTTGGTTGATGCTTTGGAAGACTCTCTCGCGCTCCGGCGGTTTCAAATTCTGAGGTCGGAATTTGCCGCCTCTCCCGACGGAATGAAACTTTTCGGGCTATTGGAGATAAACGCCGTGATGGAAGGAGTGCGTTTTGCCATCGGGCTTCGCAATTCAAACGATAAATCAATGCGGCTCGGACTCGTCGCGGGTTATCGCGTTCAGGTCTGCGACAATATGATGTTCAGCGGTGATTTCAATCCGCTTTTGGCGAAACATACCAAAGGACTTGATCTGATCGAATCGGTTTCCATCGGCGTTGACCGCATTCATCGCAGCTTTAAGCCGCTCGAACGGGCAATTATTACCAAACGATTGATGCGGATTGCTGACGATGAAGCGCGAGTTTTGATTTATCAGGCTTTTCTCGAAGAAAAGTTTCCGATCAGTTTAATAAAAAACGTCCATCAAAACTATTTTGAACCGGAATGGGAAGACTTTCGAGAAAGAACGCTCTGGTCTTTGGAAAATGCTTTTACCGAAAGTTTTAAGGAACTAAATCCGCTGGCTCAATATCAGACGACGGCGCGGCTTGGCAGATTTATCGCTCCGCTCGTCGAAACAACACTGGCGGACTCAAAACCCGCGCCGGTTGCGGCAAATGGAGGTGATTGGCAATGACGAAAATAAACTTGTCGGAACTGCGTCCGCGCCTTGATCTCGAAGCCAAGTATGTAGATTTCAATTCAATCAGAACGGCGGTGAACATTTTAACCGTCGTTGAAAGTATGGAGTTAAAAATAACCGAACCGAATAAAGAAGGCGAAAGTCGGGGGGACTGTCCAAAATGCAAAAAGCCGCGTTCCTTCGCTTTTAATATTAATACCAATCGGTTTAATTGTTTTAACAAAGGCTGCGGTTTCCGAGGTGGCGGTGCGATTGATTTTACGTCAAAACTTTTTGATTTAACGGCAAAAGAAGCATCGCATTTGATCGCCTGTGCATATGGCATTCAGCCATATAGTGCCGATAATGGCGGAGATGATCATATCGAGAGGACTGCAATGATTGAGCAGAACAGGGAGGTGAACAAACGGCAACCGCCCGGAAAAGATAATGATTATGTTTCGCGGATCGAGTTTGAAAAAATGAAAACCGACTTCGACCGATTTAGAAATGTGGTCTATGTCTATATGCTTGAAAATGACCAAACAGTTTTTGAGCAGGATTTTGTTGAAACACCGGAGAAAACGGCTCGTCTTCAATAATTAAAAAAGCGATATAGAAATTTCTATATCGCTTATTTTTTTTCAGGATCGTTCCCGGCGGAATGTTTCTAAAACATCTGTGAATTTTCCGGGTTTGAAATGCAAATCTCTCTCAACTTTCAAGCCTTCGACATTGATGCCTTCCAGCTCGTTAAGTGAAAAATATCCCCATTCGGGAAAATCACCGACGACATATCCGAAAAAGATAAAATCGCCGTTTTTCTGTTCGCCTTCGACGACAAACCAAGTCCAGACACCTGCCGGGAAGAAAAACTTTGCAACCACTTGTTTATCACCTGTATCTGTTGATTCCGTTCCGTAAAGTGCCGGTAACTGTTCGCGCAGTTCATCCGTTAGCAATTCCATAATTATTACTCACTCCTTATAGTTTTGATTTTTAGACTGTGGAAGCAGGGGAATGAGAAAAAATTAGTTCTCTTGGTTAATCTGAATTACAGTTTCCGGCAATTTATTATCTTCATACAGAGATTGAATTTTTTCATAAAGATTATAAAGATCGGCTTTTGTAACCGGCTCATCATTATAATCTTCGATGGGTTCGTAAGTTAGCTTCATATTTAGCTATTTAACTATTTACATATCTATTATAGCATTATCTACAAGGGTGGGTAGCCGCCGCGCGGACGCGAGCTTTTTAGGGATCGCGCCCGCGTGTGCCGAAATCTTACAAAATTGAGTTTAGTATCCAGCCGGAAAGAAAGCCGGAATTGCAAACGGTAATAATGAAAGTTTGGCTTTTACAAGTTATTACGCTGTTTTAGTTCCGAAAACGGCAACGGTTTGAATTTATAATTGACCATAACGGGGCTGCCCGTCATTTCCAGTTCGGAAAGCCGAAAGTAACCCCATTCGTTCTCAAAACCGCGAACAAAGCCGAAAAAGAGAATATCGCGCCCGTCCGTTTCAATTTGGTATTCGCAAACATACCAATACCAGTCAAATTGAAACAATTGTATTTCGAGATACATAATCGGATCGGCGGCGTTTCCCTGCGTGTAGAGCGGTGGAATGCCGCGCTTTCTAATTTCGGTGGTAAGTCGGTCGCTCATCGGTTTTGGGATTACTGCTCTTGGCTTTCAACCCGTTGTGGTAACTTGCCAACACTTTCCGCTTGATAAGCTGTTTGGACTCGGCAATACGGATGTGAAGTTCTTTGGCATCGCGGCTCGTGATAGCGTCCTGTATCGGCGCGAAAATGACCTCATCCAGCCATTTGTCGAGTTCTGCCATATAACCGCCATTGTCGGCAGTTTTGGCGGTTTGGGTTGCCGTTTGGTGCGGCTTTCGCTGTGTGAACATAGGTGTTCCTTTCTTGTTAATGATTTTCGGCAAGGCTCTTTCCATCCTTTGCCTCAATATGAAACCTGAGCGGACGGTTTCCTTGCTTTGTCAGCCTGATAAGGCTCAGGGCTTGTCCCTTGACAAAGTAAGGTGTCCGCTACAATGGAAAAAGGCAAAGGATAGAAAGATTTGGGTGGGTTATAAATATGTAAATAGTTAAATAGCTAGTTGAACTGTTTTTTTATATATCTCTATGTTCCGGCGAAAAATTTGATAATTCCGGCAAAATGATGTGAAAGAAATAGTTTGGAAAATACAACTGCGGAATTTATAACTGGTCTGATTATGCTAAGATAAGGGTGAAATTAGAAATAAAAGCAGTAGAGATTAACTCATTATCTTTTATGTCCGAAGAACAAAAAAAACAACTCGAACAGCAGCTTTGGAATATCGCCAACACTTTGCGCGGTAAGATGAACGCCGATGAATTCCGCGATTATATTCTCGGCTTTATCTTTTATAAATATCTCTCGGAAAGAATGAATCTGTATGCCAACGAGATTTTAGAAGCCGACGGCATTCTTTATCAAAATATTGATGAAAATTCTGCCGACGGAAAAGAAATTCTCGAAGCCGTCAAAGAAGAATCCTTAATCAAACTCGGCTATTTTTTGAAGCCTTCGGAACTCTTTAGCGAAGTTGCACGGCGCGGTAATTCCGATGCGAGCGGTGAAGACGGCAGCAAACAAAACAATTTCATCCTCGAAGATTTAGCTAAGATTTTAACTAACATCGAGCAAAGCACGATGGGAACGGGCAGCGAAGACGATTTTGATAATCTTTTCGAGGACTTGGATTTGACCAGCACAAAACTCGGTCGCACCGAATCGGCGAAAAACGAAATCATTGCCAAAGTCTTGGCGCATCTCGACAAGATTGATTTTCAGCTTGAAAATTCCGAAGCCGATGTGTTGGGCGACGCTTACGAATATCTGATCGGTCAATTCGCGTCCGGCGCGGGGAAAAAAGCCGGTGAATTTTACACGCCGCAGGAAGTCAGCAAAGTTTTATCAAAGATCGTCACGACCGGCAAAACCAAACTCAAATCCGTTTATGATCCAACCTGCGGTTCGGGTTCGCTTCTCCTTCGCGTCGCCAGGGAAGTTAAAGAGATCGGCAATTTTTACGGGCAGGAATTAAACCGCACAACTTATAACCTCGCCCGGATGAATATGATTCTGCACGGCGTTCATTACCGCAACTTCGATATAAAACAGGAAGACAGTCTAGAGCGTCCGCAACATTTCGATATGCGGTTTGAAGCGATTGTTGCCAACCCGCCGTTTTCCGCGCAGTGGTCGGCAAGTCCTTTGCATTTAACTGATGATCGCTTTAGTCAATACGGAAAACTCGCGCCTTCGTCGAAAGCCGATTTCGCGTTTATCCAACATATGATTCACCAGCTTGCGGATAACGGCACAATGGCGGTCGTCGTTCCTCACGGCGTTTTGTTTCGCGGCGGCGCGGAAGGTCATATCCGGCAATATTTGGTTGAAGACCGCAATTATCTCGATGCCGTGATTGGCTTACCAGCCAATATCTTTTACGGCACTCCAATTCCGACTTCTATTCTTGTTTTCAAAAAATGTAAAGAAAATCCCGATGATATTTTATTCATTAACGCTAGTGCATATTTTGAAAGAGGCACTCAAAATGTTTTACGCCAAACTGATATTGATAGAATTGTCGAAACATACAGAGAAAGAAAAGAAGTAGAGAAATATAGCCACATAGCCACACTACAAGAAGTAAAAGACAATGATTATAGTCTTAATATTCCTCGCTATGTGAATACTTTCGATGAAGAAGAAATCATTGATATTGCATATATTTCAAAACAATTAAAAAGCCTTGAAAATGGATTGTCTAAAACCGATGAAGAAATATTATCCTTTTGTCGAGAATTGAGTATTGAAACGCCCTTTTAATTTATGGAAAACTCAGAAAACAAAACTCCCTCAATAAGATTCCCGGAATTCAAAGAAACTTGGAAACACAAAAAACTAAGTGAATTATTGAGTGAATCAAAAAAAAGAAATGTTGATTTAAAGTTTAGCAAAGACGAAGTTTTATCTGTGTCTGGAGAATTAGGAATTGTAAATCAAATAGAGCATTTAGGCAGATCATACGCAGGCGTATCTGTTCATAATTATCACGTTGTTGAAACAAACGACATCGTTTACACAAAAAGCCCATTAAAAGCTAATCCTTATGGAATTATTAGATTGAATAAAGGTAAGGCGGGAATTGTTTCTACTTTATATGCGGTTTATAAGGTGAAAACCGAAAACGCCTTTGGTGCATTTTTGGATTATTACTTCTCTTTAGATGCCAATACGAATAGGTATCTCAGACCCCTAGTGAAAAAAGGAGCTAAAAACGATATGAAAATAAATAATTCATACGTTTTAACTGAGAACATCTTTGTCCCACAAATTACAGAACAAAAAAAAATCGCTTTTTTTCTCATAGCAGTAGATAAAAAAATACAGCAACTCACCCAAAAAAAAGCACTTTTGCAACAGTACAAAAAGGGTATGATGTGGCAGATTTTTAATCAGGAAATTCAGTTTAAGGACGACAAAGGAAATGTTTTTGCGGATTGGGAAGAAAGGAATATAGGACAAGTAATTGCTTTAAGAAAAGAAAAATATAATCCTGAAACAAGTAGTGTTTCTCACAAATGCATAGAGTTAGAACATTTAGATCAAAAAACAGGAATATTACTTGGATATACAGAGTCTTTAGGTCAAAAGAGTATTAAAAATGTATTTCAAAAAGGCGACATACTTTTTGGAAAATTAAGACCATACTTAAAAAAATACTGGAAAGCAGAATTTAATGGTGTTTGTTCTAGTGAAATTTGGGTTATTAAACCTAAAAGCAATGAATATTTAAAAGACTATTTATTTTATCTAATTCAATCAGATACATTTTTAGGTGCTGCAAATATCTCAAGCGGTTCTAAAATGCCTCGCGCTGATTGGAATTTTGTTATCAATTATCCAATATTGATCAGTAATTCAATTCCTGAACAAAAGAAGATCGCAAACTTTCTTTCTGCTATTGACTATAAAATCAGTTTGGTAAATCAGCAGTTAGAAAAAACTCAAATTTATAAAAAAGGCTTATTACAACAAATGTTTATCTAAAGTTATGCCAACACAACCCGAACAAGTTTTAGAAGATAATTTAGTCAAGCAATTAGTCTCAATCGGCTACGGTAAAGTCATCGTCCGCGATGAAAAAGATTTGCTTGCCAATCTCAAAACTCAACTCGAAAAGCACAATAACACGACGCTTTCCGATAAAGAATTCGATAAAGTTTTGAACCACTTAAATAAAGGTAATGTCTTTGAACGCGCTCGTATTCTGCGCGACAAAATGCACCTCACCAAAGACGACGGCAAAAGCATTTATCTGGAATTTCTCAATTCTGAACATTGGTGTCAAAACCAATTTCAGGTAACGCAGCAAGTTACAATCGAAGGCAAATATCAAAACCGCTATGATGTCACGATTTTGATAAACGGTCTGCCGCTCGTGCAGATCGAACTTAAACGGCGCGGACTCGAATTAAAAGAAGCCTTCAATCAAACGAACCGCTATCAACGGCATTCTTACGCTTCTTCGGCATTATTTAATTACATTCAAATCTTCGTTATCAGTAACGGCGTAAACACCAAGTATTACGCTAATAATCGCCATCAATCGTTTAAGCAAACATTTTTCTGGAGCGATGAAAACAACCGGCGAATTTCGCAGCTCGAAGAATTTGCAAACGTCTTTTTAGAACCGTGTCACATCTCGAAAATGATCTGCAAATACACGGTTCTCAATGAAGCCTATAAAATCTTGATGGTGCTTCGTCCGTATCAATACTACGCAAGCGAAGCGATAATTGACCGCGTAAAAAACAGCGACAAAAACGGTTATATCTGGCAC
>MWWI01000048.1_pt1 | contig 24539 bp, 22 predicted proteins | sample 1047321 | NCBI WGS metagenome assembly MWWI01 (sample SAMN06349966, study PRJNA376086) | soil metagenome | isolation source: FI-1 sample Antarctic (ecotone) soil | place: Antarctica | reverse complement strand
CTCAGGAATCTGATCAAGGATCTTTGTTAGATTTTTCTGTTTTACGAAAGTTATTATAATCCCGAAATTATGGCGCCAAGTGAGATATCCGAAAAGCTGATTGATCGTTTCGTGATAAAGCTTTTTTCCGCCCCATATTTTGCACTCGCATATTAAAATATTGCCTTTATCAATATTGAGATAAATGTCTGATTTTCCTTTCGCTGAAAATGTTTCTCCAGTTGCTCTACCTTCAAGTACAGAATTCAGACCAACCAGGATGACGTTTCGAAGATCTTCTTCTCCAAAATCTTTGTAAGTTGCGGGCGTTTTTTCGAACTGTCGCCCTTGGCCGTCTATTACGGAGATAATATCTAGGACCTTCGCCTCGTCTAACACATAATCTTCAACCGCTTGGGCTGTCGGCCGTATCTTTCTAACTAACGGTTTGGGGTCTAGCCGTACTCGTTGTGCTGCAGTGCTTTCAGTCTTTTTCAGCGGAATATTTATTCTCTTAGTAAGTGATTCCATCTTACTTTTGTCAGATTCGATTTTGACTTTCCGATTTTCGATAAACTCCGTAATCTGTCTTTCTAAGGACGCATTTTCTCTTTGTATGTCGTTATTAACCCACCCGATCCATTGCAGTACCTCGGTTTTTGCTTGGTCAATCATCTGTGCAATACGCGCTTCGTCGTCCGAGAAGTTGAATCCGTAGCCTTTAATATCCAGGCTTCGAGTTATTTCGTCGCTATTAAGCCCCCAGTCACCCGGTGACCAGCCAATCGAATAGGTCGACGTCTGGAGCTTGGCAAAATCGTATATATTAGGATTTTTAACTATCGGTATATGAACGATTAAAGTTTCAAACTCGTATTCTGTTTCGCCATGATCTCGGTAGCCCCGATCTCGTTGGTTAGCGGTCACCTTTCTCAAAGCCTTTTTGAATTCCATCTGTACATCTCTTTCGGGGTCGATAACGATCGGCTCAAAGCAGCTCTTAGATAAATAATATTCAACCAACTCGCCAGTGGTCGTGCCGAGAAGATAAGCATCCGCCTCGGACAGAATCTGTTTTTGAATCTTTTCCCACTGAATCCGGTAAGCATCACTAAAACTAGGCATATGAAGCATTTTTATTCCTTCTAGACATTACTGATATAGCAGCTAGGCGGCAGCTGTAATAATGGGCGCGAACGGTTGATTGGGAGGAAGCTGGCGGCCGTTCGTTCTGATAATGCTGTTTGAGTCAGGGCTTGGTGAAATGGTTATCGATCGATTCAACCAAGACTGCTCAGATTCGCTGAACTCCATAATCCTGGGTGTGTTTCTTTTGCTTAACTACATAGTGAAAGTAAGCGGCGGCGGTTTTTGACACCTACAATCATTGGATTTCTGCTTTAAGAAAAGTATTGCGAAAATCATCATTCTTGCTTATACTACACATAAAGTAATACTTAAATGTTTACTCATATATTAATGCATTGTATTAATTTATGGTGGAATAGTATTGCCGTAATTCAAAAAGGAGGCCTAAGAAATGGCAAAAAAACACTATACGTTTGTAATGGAGGAAGACCAAAACCGCAGGATTGAAATTTGTGCGGCAATTGAAAGCAAACAAAAAAGCGAGATCCTAAAAGAGGCTCTCAACTCTTACTTCGCGGAACGAGCATACAATTCCGTCTTCGAACTCTCTCACCCTTCGGAAAAAGAAACCCCTGCCGAAAAACAACAAGCACTGTCTGCATAACAATCTTTCAATCATTAAGGGATCGGAGGGAGCCGATCCAAACCGAACTTCGGTATTTTTTTTAGGCTGTGTTACTCGCAGCCTTTTTTTTATTCGAGAAAAATAAGATATGTTTTTTCGTTTTCTACTTGTTATATTACTAAACATATAGTAACCTGTGATCGTGCCAGATATTTGAGAACCCAAAGGAAGTAGTTCTACGGGTTCTTTTTTGTTTGCAGCACATATTTTGTAAATAATAGGAGGCGTATAAACTTCAAAATGGGTATATTTTTCGAAAACAAACAGGAAAAATCAACTCGTGAGTATCACGAAGGCAAAAAGGCAGGTCGGAACTCGTCGGCACTGGACAAAATCGTTCACAACACGATAGGAAGCGGTTCAAAAGATCGCGATCGTGGGTTCGAACGAGGCGTTCAGAACCAGAGAGACAACAAGAGCCGCCGCAAGTAGATACTTACTCAACAAATAGGGAACGAGAGTTGTGCATGGGTTACATAGCTCTCGTTTTTAGCATTTATGATATGCGTTTTTATGGTAATTGGCTCCGCAGTTATTGCAATGTTTCGTCTGCTTTTGATGTTCGCGGGAATGATCCCGGAGCATCGCAGAGCTAGAAAAGCCTCTCTTACAAACCGCACATCTGAAATTTCCTGACATAGATCTAATTGATTAATGATTGAAACACCGGCTGCTCGTCATTGTCGGCTGGCGTCGCCCAGATCTTACGAAAAACAACTTCCGGTTTCTCGAGAAAGATTGGGATTTGCTTTTCCGCTCCTTTGACCTTAACCGGTATTAGTTTTTCAAACATCAAATCCGACGGTGTAAACCAAAATAGGGGACTGGGCTTGCTACCGGAAACGATCGGGTGCCTTGTGGCTCGTCGTAATGAATCTGCCCAATGATCATCGATCGATTCAACCAGCACTGCCTTGATTCGTTTAACTCCGTAATCCTCGGCGTGTTTCTTTTGTTTCACTACATAGTGGAAATGTGAGCGGAGCTTCTTCTGCATTTTCTTGATTGATGTCCGCTGTCGATCGGCTTCGTAAAAATAATAAGTCGTCTTGTCCTCTCCGGTGCGGTCCGGGAAATGAAGACCAAAGAATGCATCCGGTCGATGCGGTAGTTTTTCGGTTTCATCGACCTCATACAACGCTCCGTTGTGATCGTACAATGCCCGGCGTACCTCGACCGTGTTCCATAACTGAGACCCTTGATAAAAACCCAACATTTGCACCTTATTGGCGGATTTATTGCAGGCTCTTTCCAACATGTAGTGGAAACGCGAAATCATCAATTCGTGGTGTAGATGCATTAAGCGGCCCGGCATCTTAACCATTTCTTTTCCCATTGTGACTTCGCTGTATTTTTTCTCTCTGTTATTACTAACGCTTTCGTAGTCGAGTGTATCGGCATCGTGTCCGTTGTTGATGAGGAGATCCAAAGCGTTTTTCTCGTCCAGGTAATAATTGAACTCAGTAGGGTAGTATGTCGAAGGAAAGGCAAAACGGTTAACAAGTTTTTGATGATATAGATTCTGCAAGTGCCGCTCCGTGGTCCTCATGTCGCCGGCAACCAGCCGAACGATCATCGATGTCGGAATGAATTTGTAGCGGTGGATTATGTCTATTATCTCGATCGATCGGGGAGTGATGCGGCGGGGTGGTAAGTTTTCCGGTTTCTCTCGAGTATATTTTTTGAGGCGTTTTCCTTTTTCGGTGGGCATTGGAAGGGAAGAGAATAATTAAATAGCTAGATATCTAGGTCGGGGTTTTGCTCTTTGATTTGGTCAAAGATGCTTTTCTTTTTCTTCGCGCCGGTCTGGGCCGGTTCGGGCGGAATATATTCGATTTCAGGTTCGGATGGAGATCTGTCTTTTAATGATAGTAAATATTCACGTTCTTGGAAAATTCTTCGATCGGCCTCGGCAGGGGATAGAGCCATTGCTTCGAGGGCTTTACGACCTTCGTACTGCTTTATAGTGTGCGGCGGAACGTAAACAGGCTTAATGAAGGGAACTAGCAATGGCTGTGTTTCCTGGCCGGGAAGCTGAATAAAACAATGCCGCTGCTGATTGAGTTTCAGAGCCTGCGTCAGCTCCGTTAACTGCTCTTCAAGAGAGTAGTATTGAACGCTGCCCAACTCTTTGAATGGTACCGGCACAAATACGGGAATATCTGCTTCACCGTAACTGTCGGTGTAACTAGTTGAATGTCCTTCGGTGGAAGATCTGCTCGATCCGTGGGACTCGGAATGAGAGCTATTCGAGGATTCGGTATTCGATAAGATCTGAGGACCATCAAACCACGCAGACCCGTTAAAGAAATCCTCTGATGGCGGTGCGCTGGTCTGTCCGATACCGGTAGCCATGGACGTTCCCGAACTGTAGCTAACTCCTTCAGTGTCAGAGGACGAGTCAGTTTCGGTTGTACTGCTCGACCTTGAATAAACCTTGTCTCGCGTATATTTGTACCAATGTTTAGTTTGATAAACCGCTAATTTGATTTTCTTGGGATCAAGTTTGCCGATGAATAGTTCTTCGGCCATTCGCCGCGCGTCGTCGACGCGAAGACCGCCGAACACGGTTTTTATTTGGGCATTAGTGAGAACGGCGTCCTCAAAATCCTCGTCTAATTGTCCGAATCGTTGATGGCTCATAGTCAAAAATAAGCCAAATTTACGGACCTCGTCTAACATGTTGCAAAGGTCAAGCGATACGAAATTTTGAAATTCGTCCAAATATAGGTGGTACGCTTCGGGGTCCTGGCCGAAGGTTCCTTTCTTGCGCTGCTTTGCAGCCTCGAAAAATTGGTTGACCAAAAGCGAACCAAAAACCCGCGCGTTTTCTGGTGATAAGTTCGTGGAGCTCGCAAGGTTTACAAGAATGATCTTTTGCTTGTCCATGGCGTCTACTAAATCAATGGACTCGCCTTTAACACCTAGGAACCTCATTAGGCCGGTTGATGTGAGAAGCCTGAACAAGCGATTTTTAGCTGAGAGTGTTTCGTCTCGAAAATCGCGAACCTTTTGCATGTCCGAAAGCTCTTGCCATTCTCTTCGGATCATGTCGTTGCCGATCTGACTAATTATGTAATCGCGGATTTCCTTTTCGGAAAAATCGAGAAGAAATTCAATCTGCGGCAATGTTAGATCGGCATCAAGCAGGCTCGTATAAATAAGTCGCAAAATTCGCTCCAGCGTCGGTGTCTGATCGGCGTTGTCCATTCCCCATGCGTGGAGAGTGGCCGAAATCCGACTATCAACCTGGACTGAAACATCACCTGCCGTATTGCGAGAAAAAAAGTTAAAGCCTTTTATATGCTCCGGTGCCGAAAGATTGAGCAGTAGTATTTCTCTGTTTAGATCCCGATATGCACAAAATTTTACAATTTCGTCGTAGAGCGTGCCGTGTGGGTCGATCAGACAGAAGCCTTGATTGGAAACAAGGTCTTCACGCATCACTGCCTCAAGGAATTTCGACTTCCCGCTCCCGCTCGATCCTATTACGTGGTGATGATAGCCGCGGCTCGCCTTCGGCACCCTCAAAGGGCGGCCTAGAGCATCGTAACCTATTAGCTGCGGTTTCATATTAAGTCTGCTAGTTCATCGTTAAGATCAAATTTTTTACGTTCGAGTTGGTTGGTCTGCATTTGTTTGTCATGGTCTGATAACTGCTGGTCATTTTTTATTTGTTGGATTGTATTGTGAATAGTCTTGATGCGTTCTTTCAATTCTGTTCTTTTCCGCTCTCTTTTCTCCGCCGGTGACAGGTTTTCTGGCTTTGCCGGCGGATTACTTATTTCATCAAATTCCTTTTTTAACTTGGCTATCTCTAGCTCTTTTTCTATCTTTCGGCGGTCGGTTTCGAGTCGCTTTATCTCTCTCTCATCCTCTTCATCTTGGAAGCTAAGCTTGGTTTGCTGATGTTGTAGTTGAAGGCCCAGTAAGTCATTAGCATATTTTTGATCCTTTAGAGCTAGGTCGTTTTCCAGATCGCGATATTGATTGGCGAGCTTTAGAGTTTCAATCCGCTGCTGGATGAATTTGTTCCGCGCTTGGGCTATTTTGGTGTTCTGGGTGTCCACAAATTGCTTGCGCAATGATTGGACATATTGCCGGAACATCGGTTGATTCTCCTGTAGCCGGATAAGATCTGTGGCAATTTGCTGCTCATTCCAGAGCGTGAGTTGGTCTTCCTTCATGTTGTTGCCGTCCGATAATATGTTTTTGGCCGCCTTCGCCATTCCCCACTTGTCCTCGTGCATGAGGACCGCATACAGCCCATATAAAACCGTTATTATTCCAGCCAGTAATAACAGGATAAGAACTGCTGTCATGGAAGCCGCCTAGCCTCCAAATGCAACATCATGTCCTCGGTTGCGTCGCACAGACAGAAGAGTTCACGCTTCGATATTTGGATGTCGCCGGGAAATTGTTTTTCACCAGGTCTAACAAACCGAGCCGCCATCCAACTGCTCGTGTTCCTTACTGTGCGGCGATCGCTGGCCGTGCCCGCTTCAACTTCGCCGGTTGAATTATCGACTATTTTGATAAAAACAACGGTGTTCGGCTCAACCCACATCTTCGTGTCGCTCTTGCACTGAGGTAAATGCGCCGGAATGGCAAAGCGGTACGACCACAGTAGTTTTGAGACTTTATTGTTATTGTTCGTAAACGGTGGAATCGGCCACATCATGGTAGTAAATGGCGTTTTGCTCGGTGTCGGCGTGGAGTTGGTATTGAAAACCTTGCCAGGTGGCCAGAAGGCGTCAGCAGAGATCTGGTCCTTGAGAGCCATTAATGAACCAATCACCACAAGTGATCCGATCGACATTAAAATTAGCCCGTGCTTCCGAGTCATTTCTGACGAACAATCTGAGATTTTAGGGTAAAACTCTGCCAGTTTATATCGAATTAGATGCTGCTGTAAATTCGATGCAGGATCTAGTGTCTTCCCCGCCCTTGCCTAAGCTAGCGGTCAGCGTTAGCGCAGGCTACCCTCATCGAAGGTTGAAGGAAGTGGTAAACGACTGAAACCCGCAGCGTCCGAAAAAGTTGGTTCAAACTTTTTCGGTTTATCCGACGGTAAGGTCGGATAAAAGCGAAGTCGCCTCGTCTCGCAGTGTCAAATTAGTTTGGCACGGTCTGCGAGCGGCGAGGCGATGAGGGTAGCCTGCGGTAAGCAGGCAAGGGCGGGCTAGTAAATACGGCGGTTACAGCCGTGTTAGTTACACATACGATATGGTTGTATTGTATGTGCTAGTTTTCTTCTAATTTAGCTCTCAGGAATCAAAAAAGAGCAGACTTCCCTGCTCTTTTCTTAGTACTTGTTTGAAACCGTTAGTTTCACATGGTCCACTCTTCTATCTTTGATTCAATTTCTGAATCATGACTGCATATATGCAAAGCTTTGTAGTTCGGATCTTCCGGTAGCTTGACGGTGCGGTGGCCCTTCTCATCGCAAATGTCACAAGCGGTGATGACCTCATCTTGATCCTCTCGCCAAATCTTGGCATCGGCTTCCCTGTCCGCGCGGTCTTTTTCTAATTGTAGGGTTCGTAACCGGTCCTGGAATTTCTCAGGTAACGCGTAATCCTGTTCGATCGCATTGATTAGAAAGCCGGCTTTGTTCTTTGCGTCTAATTCCCGCCATTCAAAGGCTCGAATCTGTAGAGCCACGCGCTCGGCGGGATACTTTTTCAGGATCTCGTAGGCTTTCGATTCGGTGATCATGAAATCCGTGGTTAAGTGGGTGAGTAATTCCCGCTGTTTGGGTAGTAAATGAGTCTCGAGCGTAGTAATCGCCATAACGATCTCTTCCCTTCGCTCACCATTGCCCTCAGCGTCAAAATTTGACCCTACAGCGGCGACTTTTGCCCTTAGAGGGGCTTTGATAGCCTCCTCGGTTACAAGTGGGCTCATTTCGCCAATCTGAGGGTTATCGGACTCCTTAACAGAAACCAGATCTCCGACTTCCCTTCTCCGCCGGCCAGAGATATGTCCTTGGATTCTCCGAATCGAATCTCTTGCTCCGGCCCCAACAAAATATCGGATAAGGTAGTCTGTTTCTGAGTCAACTTCTTTCACCTTTCGATATTCGACCTTCGTAAGAAAACCGGAATCAAGATGATCTTGAACGACCCGGTTCATCTGCTCCACAATTCGAAATCTTTGATTGAACTTTTTAAGCGTGTGGTGGTGTTTGATATACCAGGAATATTTTATTTCAAAAAATTGTTGGTTGTATTTCAGCGTGCCAAATATCTTCCCGGCTAGAAGCTCGTACCATCTTCTTGAGATCGGTTTAACGGAAAACATATACTCGTTGTCGATCAAACGATGTTGCTGTGCTTGTAGTTGCTGCAGCTGTACTTCGATCGGGTCCAGGCGAATATAAAGTTCATCACTCAGATCAAAATCAAATTCTTGATTTCGTAGTTCGTCGGGCGTTAGATGATGTTCCCCGATCGCGTAAACCGACAGTCTCGAAAACCGTGCTTTGATCTGCAAGAACTTTTCCCTTCCCTCTTCGTCGATCTCGCCGGTCGGAAACCAAAGATCGGCAACACATCCGGCAAATGCAATTTGCGTCAGACACTTAATCAGTTCTCGAGCTTGATTGCCGCCTTCACTCCAGCCCACCATTCTAAGGCAATGACGGACACCACCGAGACGAATTATTTGCGGTATGCTTCCGTCTTCCTTTCGGCTCGCGTCAATGCGCGGTTTGATGAGCATATACCAGACTTCGTGAGCCTCTACGCCGGCCGGTCCAACTTCGTTATTTGTGTTATGAAATACCTGCCATGATATCGGCCGGCCGGCCGGGTCCAGACCGTCGAACTTTACGGCCTTCGGAATATCTTTACGGCGGTATGTGAGATTAAAAAACGGCAGGTCGGTTGTCGTCTTCGGCACGAATGTAACCTTGTGCTGATCTGAATTTAAGGGGATAAGTTCGACTGCCATTTTAACTTTAGAAAATTTTCAGCAACAACAAATTTGTTTGAGTTCCCTACTCTGCTCAATCAACGCCGGAATCTACTTGTTGTTGTTCTTAATAATTGTTCTTAATACAATTTCATTTGTTCTTATTTACGATTGCCCTTTGTTTGTAGGAGTTAGTTGCCTGTTTTATCGCTACTCACTACACGATTTATCGCGACTGGCTACACGCTGATATCGCGACTGGCTACACATTCATATCGCTACTCACTACACGATTTATCGCGACTGGCTACACAATATCTATCTCAATTCGATCTGTAAAATTAGACTGTGGAAATCTCGGTTAGTGCATTTATTATAACACGCCAAACTAAAACAATTTCCAAAACAAGAGTAGGGGATAACTGATTACCCGTTCCGATTCTTTCTCAACCAGCCAGCTAAAAGTTCTTCAACAAGGTCCGATAAGTTTCTTCCCTTCTTATCAAAAATCAGAGCTGCCTTCACCTGATTATGGATGTCTTTTTTTACATATGTGAGGACCTGAGAATAGACATCTTTATTTCTCTCGTTGCTCTTCCCAGCCGGTTTTTCTGTTCGATTCGATGGGGGAGTGTCGACCGTAACAGCTACAGCCGGAGTCGATGATTTGTGATTTCGCGGTTTGCGAACCGGCTTAGATTCACTCGGATCTTTGAACAACGCTTCGAATTGGCTCATGGTAATATCTCCTTTCCAAGTTCTAAATAATCATTCCAGGCATCGTTAGCTTTTGAATCTTTTACATCAGAAACTAGCACCCCCTGGAGAGGCGCTTTTCGATGAGCAACATAACGGCGTACAAAAGTTTTGAAAACCGGCATTCCATTATTTTCTAAAACCAGCTTGGCGTCGGTTCCGTCATGGCTCGGAGGGGGCGGCACAATCGTAAGTAACAATTTCATATTTACGCCTTTGTACCCCCGAATTGCTTTTAATAGTTTCAAAGTTGCTTGGAGCGAAAGCGCGTCCGGTGTGGTCGGCACAATTAACAGATCACAACCCTCGGCTAATACTTTTAAGTCTTTTTCTTCCGGCCGAGCTTTTGTATCGACCACGTAATGCTCGAAACCAAAACTCTCTTTCTTGAGAAGGTTATTTTCGTCGATCACTTTGAACGGCAACTTCCCGGCCGCTGCCCAATCGACACAGCTCCGGTTCGGATCTCCATCAACGAGAAGAGTGGATCCTTTCGAGCTTAGGTAGCCCGCAATGTGCATCGCTGCCGTTGTCTTTCCAACTCCACCTTTGAAACTCGCAACTGTAATTTTCATCCGCGGCGCACAAAGTTATCACAGACAGGTAGATATGTAAATCGCTAAATATAAAACTATCTGACTAGGTACATAATCAGATAGCTAGATAGGGGAATATGTAATTATAATTTGTCCTTGTTCAAGGTCCTACCGCGCGGCACCGTGAATAAGAATCCTACACGCATCGCCGGCGAGTAGGGCGAAGATCACCGATCGCGTCCGGTTCAATAGCGTGTTGGGCGAACGCTTTACCCAAAGGTTTTAGCCCTACGCTTAGCCTCTGGTTAGAACCGGGGAATATAGCACCGCGTGGTAGTGAGTTCATCATACATTATCAGACGCAACTCTTTACAGCCCTCGAGATTCTTGCTATTGTTCCGGCACACAACAACAAATAGGAGGAATTGTGATCTATGACAAATATAGACGTGGCGGATCTGCGCCGTAAAATCGACCTCGATGGCCGGTACGTGGATTTTGGGGTAGTACGAACAGCCCTGCAAGTTTCGACAGTAGCCGAAGACTCAGGGGTACATCTTTCGGATCCGAGCTATGAAGGGGAACTTCGCGGGAAGTGTCCGCTGTGCTTGAAGGATAAAAGCCTGGCAATAAACATGAACACTAATCGGTTCAATTGTTTTGGGAAAGGCTGCGCATTGAGAGGCGGGGGAGTGATCGACTTTTTTACAAAGCTCTATCATGTTACCTCTAAAGACGCCTCTCATATGCTGGCTTGTGCGTATGGCATCGCACCATACAGTTCTGAGCCGCTCGAAGAGAAGACCAAAGCCATAAACCCGCGTATAGGGGGTAAAGGGGTTGAATCTATGCCGGCGAGCAAGGAAGTCGTCACGCGGTCTGAGTTCGACGATTTGAAAGCCAGACTCGATCGGTTAAGCGGCATCGTTTGGACCCACATGCTTAATAATGATCGTCCTGGCGGCATTGCCGACGAATACGATCCGCCACTAACCAGGCAACATGTCACGCAGTAAATATCACTTGTCCACGACAATTATGACTACACAGGGGGTAGAGAATGAACGCAACACTTATGGCCCATTGCGGCACCGTTAAAGTTGATCGGCAGTTTCTAGAACAAATTGAAACACCACCGGTCACGGACACTTTTCAACCGATTTCTCACAGCATTCTCGTGAACGCGGTCGAGGAATCCCTAGCATTTAGACACATCTCTATCGAGAGAAGTGAATTCGCGGTTTCCCAGGACGGCATGAAAATGTTCGGCCTATTGGAGCTAAATCAAGTTTACGAAGGGGTCAATTTCGCGATCGGACTTAGAAATGCAAATGACAAGTCAATGCGACTCGGGATGGTTGCTGGTTATAAAGTCTTCGTTTGTGACAATATGTCGTTTTCAGGCGACTTCAAACCTCTTCAAGCAAAACACACGAAAAACCTGGATTTGGTAGAATCCGTTTCGATGGGAATCGACAGAATCCAGCGCGGATGGCAACCGCTTCGGGAGGCAATTGACTACAAAAGAGCGACCCATATTGAGCCGCACGATGCGAAGGTTTTAATTTACAATGCCTTTGCTCAAAAACAACTTCCGATTTCGCTTTTCCGGGAAGTTTCGCAAGAGTTCGGCACAACGCCGGAATCGACTCTATGGTCGTTGGAAAACAACTTTACCGAGTCGTTCAAGAAACTGAAACCAATAGCTCAGTTCAAAGCGGCAGCGAAGTTGCCTAAACTTCTCGATTTTCAACCGGCCTAAACGATCACCTTTAAGACACACCGTCGACCAAGAGCGTATTATCTCCACCTCGGATTAGTGCGCTCTTTATTATTGGTCCTGGATCTGAATTACTTTTTCAGTTCGCTCGTCGTCGGTAAACAAAGGCCGCAGCTTAACATAAAGGGTCCGGAGATCCTCGACTGTGAGCTCGGCAGGGAAGTTGTCGGTAATTGGCTCATAGGTTATTGTGTTCATATATGTAGCTATTTAGTTATCTGTATATTTACCTATCTGAATTATAGCATGTTCAACTAGGGTGGGCGGCCGCGAAAGCTCCCGCCGCGTGCGGAAGCTTTCTGCCGAAACTTAGAACTCTAAGTTTTTCTTAACCTCTGAAAAGGGTCTTGGTTCAAATTCGCAGTCGTAGATTAACGGTCCTGCTGACCGTAAATCTGAAAGCCGAAAATATCCCCATTCTTTTTCAAAGCCGACGGCGTAACCAAAGAACAACATATCGTTTTCTTCGATCGAAACTTCCGTGGCAAGCCACTGCCACGTAGAGTTTAATAACTCTAGTTTCAAGTAAACGATCGGGTCTTTGTTGTTCTCTTGGCTGTACAGGGCAGGGAGGGCTAGGCTCTCAATGTGAGAAAGCAAGCTACCGTGCATTTGTCCTCGCTTTCAAGCCGTTGTGAAAGCTATCCAGCACCTTTTGCTTGATAAGCTGCTTTCCCTCATTAAAGGCGATTTGCAGCTCCTTATTATCCTCGGCGGCAATTGCCTCAGTGATCGGCTCGAATACCGTATCCTCAAGCCACTTTTCGAGCTCGGCCATATAGCCTAGCTCTCTGGTTCTGCCGGCGTTTTCGGCTGGCTGTGTGTTTTCTTCGTCGAATGGATCGACGATCTCCACGAAATCCTCGTGGTATTCGCTTGGCGCCCCTTGGCGTCCTCGCGTTTGGTTCTTGGTGAACATATTGTTCTCCTTTTCAGAGTGAATTATTTTCGGCAAGGCCTCTCTGAGCGACTCTTGCCTCATTTGGTAGGGAAGGGCGGCCGGATTCCTTGCCGTGTCAGCCCAACGGGACGCCTCAGGCGAGGGCTTGTCCCTTGACTCGGTAAGGTGGCCGCTACAATGAAAAAAGGCAAGAGAAGGGAAGAGAAACGACAGAGCGGAGCTGACCGGTAGGGAAGCGAGCGAGGGAGAGGGTGGGTATCAGATAGGTAAATTGTCGGATCTTCGAATTATTGCTAAAATGGGGTATATAGCCGATCCGCAGAATCCATCGCACTTCCGAATTTCGGAAAATCACAATAAAATCGAAAGGAGATTAACAATATGGAATTATTGCCAGCCCATCTTCGCGCGCAAATACCGAAATTGCTTTCTCAAGAACAGATAGATTTTGCCGACAAAACTGTCTACGCAAAATATTTCATTCCTGATGCCGGCTGGACTTGGTTTGCAACCGAAGGTCAAGAGAAGGACGGTAATTATGTTTTCTTCGGCTATGTGATTAGCCAAGCCGGTGAAGAATGGGGCCTGTTTTATCTTCGCGAGCTGGAAGAAGTTAACGAAAAAGCGAGCGAACTGAAAGGCGTGTACGACATGGGCGGTCTTAGCGTCGAACTAGCCGACGACTTTCAACCAACAAAGTTTAAAAACGCGATCGCGGAGTTCCGTCTGGATCAAGAAAGCCGGTGCTCATCCAACACAAAATGACCTGATTCCAGAGAGGTCATTTTTTCTTATCCACCTCTATTTTATAATATCCTTCACCTCTGGTTAGCAGTCGCGCAACTGTGTGTGTTGGCGGAGCTGCTCGTCATATGATACTTTTCAAAATTAATTCTTAGCTACAAATGACTAAACACATTAAATTTCGACTCGGCGAGCTGTTTTCCGGGCCCGGCGGCTTAGGACTAGCAGCTAGTTGGGCGAAAGCACAAAAGGACGATACAACTTACTCAATAAAACACGTCTGGGCTAACGACAACGACAAGAGTGCCTGCCTGACCTATGCCCACAATATTTTGAAAGATCCGAGTGAAGTAGTCTCTTTGGACGATCTTGCAAAAGGCCTGGCTCTGGCTAACGGTTCTGTTATCTGCGGAGACGTTCGGCAGTTGCCGATCAAACAACTTGACGCGATTGACGGCCTGGCTTTCGGGTTTCCATGCAACGACTACAGTCTTGTCGGGGAAAAGAAAGGCCTCAACGGTGATTTCGGCCCGCTCTATGAGTACGGGGCAAAGGCGTTAGATCACCACAAACCAAAATGGTTCTTGGCCGAGAACGTGAGCGGCCTTCAAAGCGCCGACGATGGGAAGGCATTCTCCGAAATTCTGCACCGGCTGGAAAATGCCGGCAATAAATATGAATTAACCGTTCATTTGTATCACTTCGAACAATACGGAGTTCCGCAAACACGATCACGCATCATTATTGTCGGCATCGATAAAACTTTAGGACTGACATTCCAAGTACCCGCGCCGACTACATTGGATAAACCACTAACGGCCAGAGAAGCTCTGGAAGATCCGCCAATTCCCGCAACAGCGGCCAATCAGGAACCAACCCGACAGTCGGCGGCGGTAATTGAAAGACTTCGATATATACCTGCGGGTCAAAATGCCTGGCACAAAAACATTCCTCAAGATCTGCAGCTAAATGTGAAAGGCGCAAGAATGAGTCAGATTTATCGACGCCTTCATCCTGATAAGCCTGCCTACACAATTACCGGCAGCGGCGGCGGCGGCACTCACGGCTATCATTGGAAAGAGCCGAGAGCACTTACAAACCGCGAGCGCGCAAGAATTCAGACATTCCCGGATAAATATGTTTTCCAGGGATCAAAAGAAGACGTGCGTAAACAGATTGGAATGGCGGTTCCGCCGCGCGGCGCTGAAATTATCTTTAATGCGATTTTGAAAACTTTTGCAGGAATATCTTATAAATCGGTGCCTGCTAAGGTTTCTGATAAATTTATTTCGCGACAGAAAAAAGCAGCCTATGCCAAGCAGCAGCATTAATCATTGGTGGACAACTAGGCCAAAGCGCAAACTTATCACAATGGTTGATGTGCTGCGTGTCTTTTTAACTGTCACTGAAGGCAAGAAATGGCAAGGCAATCGGACCTTGCATCTTGAATTTGAGAAAGCCCTCGAGGATCAGGGCCTTAAAGGTGTTGGAACGCGCCGCGACCAGGGCGGCGGCGGCGGCCGAACATATGCTGCATGGCTATTTTCCTTCGGATTATGGTTTGCGGACGAAAGTCACGGGCTTGTCCATCCAACTTTTGCCGGCGAGGATCTCCTAAAAGGGGTTGATCCAGTACCGGTCCTAACTGCGCAGATATTAAATTTTCAATATCCATCACCCTTTTCTAAAATCACCCGCGTCGCGAACCGTTTTAGGATTTTCCCGTTCCGGTTTCTACTGAAACTGCTAATGGATTCCACATTGGACGGGTACTTGACGGAAAAAGAGATTGCGGGGTTTGTTATTACTCGCGGCGAAACTGAATCGGATCTTGCCGGTGTCGTAAAACTGATCACGGACTTTAGAAAAAAAGGTTCCAACGATTCCTGTTTCGATAGTGCTTTTCAATCTGCTTTTGGGACTCTCACAAAACTACGGGACACAGCTAATACCTTCGTTAATCAGCTAGAGTTTACTCAGTTAATAGTCAGACAAGACGAAAGCAGGGTTAGCATCGCAGTTGGTCGCGAGAAGGGAATTCAGGATTTATTAAAAACCCTTCCTGCTCTTATTTCCCGCACTGATGAATTTGAATTTTTTCAGAGAAAATACGGCCTGGGGCCAAACCATCAAAGAGACAATAGAACGTTCAGCCTCACCTCGAGCGTTTCGGCAGGGGATGCGGAAAAGGCGAAAATCCTGCTTGTCCTTTGGGATATTCTCGCGCGGGAGCCGATCAAATCCATTGATACAGCGGTATTGAATAGGATATCGCTTAAGACGGGAATCAATGCGTCAAAGATCGAGAGCATAATAACAGCGATCGGTGTAACACCGTCGTACGATGGTTTCGAAACAAAATACCTGCAGCTGTCCATGGGCGGCACTGCCTTTGCCAAAGAATTTGAGCAGGCTACGGAAGGGGTTTTTGGATCGGCTGGGCTAGGGTTTGAAACAGAGTGGATTGGGGCTTCCCCAAATAACCCTGATATTTTGGCGATCTCCATGGACCCGGGCGGAAAATTTCTCGGCATTCTGGATGCTAAGGCATATAAAGAATACACCATAATTGGAGACCATCGGCGCCGGATGTCTTTCGGATATATTCCAAAATATCAAACCTACAACCATAAGGGTGCGAATGTCGGATTGGCATTTTATTCTTATGTCGCAGGCGGCTTCGGCAGCACTGTAGACAGCGGAATCAAAAAAATCTTTGATGAGACCGGGACAAAGGGAACCGCGATCACTGCACAGCAACTATTGAGACTTTTGAGAAAACACCGGTCCAGTCCGATTCCCAAATCAGAACTGAAGGATTTATTCACGCTTAACCGACAGATCTTGCCAAGTGATTTTACTCCGTGAGTGATACGGTAACCCCAGAACAAAGAAGTTTGAATATGTCGCGAATCCGCAGCCGGGATACGAGGCCTGAAAAATCAGTCCGCTCTTTGCTTCATCGACAAGGGTTTAGATTCAAAAAAAACGTAAAAAACCTTCCCGGCAAGCCGGATATAGTACTTCCAAAATACAACACCATTATCTTTGTTCACGGGTGTTTTTGGCACCAGCACGAAGGCTGTGTGCGTGCAGTACGACCTAAAGCAAACAGCGAATATTGGCTTCCGAAACTTAACGGCAATGTAATGCGCGACAAAAAACATATGGCAGGTCTTGTGCAGTTGAATTGGAACGTGATTGTTGTTTGGGAATGTGAAATTAACAATTTGAACGCGTTAACCGAGCGATTGAATTACTTACTAAAAAAAGACAACAATCTGCGTGGTTGATTGTTGTCTGAAGCCTGAACAAGAGGGAAGTCACCGGCCCCGTTCGCCGTTGAAGGTCTTGATCACATCCGGGAATGGTCCAGGTGTGAAGTAAAGATCTCTTTCGACTGTTAGTCCGTTGACCTTGATACTCTGAAGTTCATTAAGGGAAAAATAACCCCATTCCTCCTCGAAGCCGATAACAAATCCGAACATTCGGAAGTCTCCTTCGTCCTCTTCGCCTTCAGTTACAAACCAGGTCCAGTTGCCGGCCGGAAAGAAAAACTTTGCATGGACAGTCCTTTCCTCGAGTTTTAGATGTTCCTGTGAATAAAGCGCGGGTATCTGTAGGCGTAGCTCCGCCGTAAGTAATTGCATACATTTTCACTCCTTTTGATCTTTTTTGGATAGGGAAGTATCGTAAGCCTAGCAATTTAGTGGCTTATGTCAATAACCAAGGTAACAGCATGGATCTGTCTATTTGTCGGTGTTTCTTTTGGCGCAACCTATAAAGGTAAGAATATTGACGGCAAGAAATATGCGGCCAGTATCAAGTCCGAAAAGGAGATCTTCGGCGGCTCCGTCGAGTTTGACGGTCAATTTGCTTACTTGTCGTTCAACGGCCGGCTAATCACTGTGAAGCTGGAGAACGAAAATATAGAAGATCTAAAAAGCGTTCCGGCAAACGATAAGAGCAACCATTGGGAAATCAGAGTCGATGAAACTCCTTAAGTCGTTCGTGCCGGTTTCCGCTTACCTCACCCTGAGTGATTGGAACAAGGGGATAGTAGGGTGCGGGTCAAACTAAGCTATTTAGCTTCTTAAAAGCTTCCTCGAATCTATCCAGGGAATCACTCGACAACGAAGTAGCTAATTTAGTTGAGTTCTCGGAAAAATACCGAGCTGGCCGATAGTGTGTGAATTGAACACTATTCTTGAGGGGTTTTGTACTGAAATATTTCTTGAGCTTCACGAGAATCCGCGGATGTTTTTCCGCAAAAAGAGTCTTGGTTACTGTCTCTTGTAGATCATTTTTGAATTCTGCATTTACTAATTTCAAATAAAAAGTATCGCCAAACACATCTTCAATGTCGGCTTCCGTTGCCCCTGTAAAATCCGCAAAAGTTAAGACATGTGATTTTTTGAGAAGCTTCTTTTTATAAAGGTTTTCTATGGTCTGAAAATCTTTCGATTGTATATCTATAAGCGTGGCGACATTCATACCTTGTTGGTTTCCAAGCAAGGCTACGAATGTGGGGATTTTGTCGCTACCGCCAACGGGCGTAATTGTCCATTTGTTACTTAGTGATTCGCGCCCGGCCGCCGCCAGAATAGAGGAAATGGTTTGAATATAGAGTAAGTCTGATACACCTTCGACAACCAAATTATTCGGGCCAATGAAAAGTGTCTGGTAAATCTCATAGCCCAGGGCACCTTGCAAAGGGAAAAGACTGTCATTATTTGCTTGGAATAGATCTGTGAAGATTTTAGTGCCTTGTTCCTCTTCCGGCAAAATATCAGCCGAATCGATACCTTTGTCTTGGACAATTCGAACGCGCTCAAAATGTTTCGGGTCAACCATGAACGGGGAATGGGTTGTGTAAATAAGTTGGTGTTGACCGTGTAGCTCTTTTTCAAAATACCGAAGAAGGTCTCCCTGGGCTTTGGCATGAAGAGATAGACCCGGCTCATCAAGTAACAGTATTACTTTCTGCTTCTCTTTCTTTATTTGAGAATACCAAGCCAAGAAGGAAAAAAACCATACAAACCCTCTCGAGCGATTTCCGACACTGGTCGTTACCATATGGCGACTGTCATAAATATCCGCCCAAATATTAGTACCTGTCCTTAATCCTTCAGGGTCTTGGGGGCTAGCCGGCCTAACATCAAAACGCATTTGGATATGTTTGTTTTGAGACCAGTATTTAATAATTTGCTTAGTTAAATGGTTACCGGCTCCTTCGAGACTGTTTTTCAGTTCCTGAGTTCTTTGGGTTTTTATAAGTGAGTCGAGTGCTAGTCTGGCAAGGTTCACTAAACCGAGCAGGGGATGATCCGACATTTCTAGCGTATCGTTGATCTGACGCTGGATTAAAGCCTCGATATTTTCGTATCCCCGCATTTGGTAATACTCATCGAAATAAAGAAACTTAGGGACCTGTTTTCTTAAGTATGTGTCGAAAACATAACCGTTGAAATCACGGCTAATGATTTTGGAAAATAAGGCTTTAAGTCGCTCGATCTCAGTAGTCTCTTCTTGTTTGGATAATTCGGCTTGAACGTCTTCTATATTGTCGAAGCTAGAAATGCTAGAAAGCATCTTGGCAGGCAACTGAGCGCCTTTCATTAAGTGGAGCAGGGCTTCTTTGCCATTGATGTCTAAGATGAATGAGAAGCTGCCGTCTGTATCTCCGTACCCCTTAGTTAGGACAAGTTTAGTCGTGTTTGAAATTGAGTTTGGCCCTAATTCAGCTCGGATGCTATTGAGTTCTTCTTGGTCCAAAATAAAAGTAGCTCGAATAACCTCAGCCGGCTGTCGAATTTCATTTTCCACGTCCTGCTTATAATCTTCGACATCTTTTCGAGGGTAGTCGTCGGTCACGTCAAATTTCCCGTCCGATTCAATAATCGGATTAAGACGATATAGAGCCTTCAGAGAAGAAGTTTTTCCTGCTTCGTTCTTGCCAACCAAGCAAGTGATGCTGTCTACTTCAAATTCATTTGAATCTATAATGCTTTGGAATTCTTTTATTTGGACATTTGAGAGTTTCATGATTCTTGATTATAGCACGCAGTTGCATCGATGAAAACACTATTTTAATAAGAAAATAACGCTTCCCCGGCTAATGTTAAGGTTTTTGGCAATCTGCGAATTGTTTAATCCGGAGGCTTTCAGTTCATGGATCTCCGCTTTTTTTAGAGCTGCGGTTTTCGGTCGACCGAAAGTTTTTCCCTTCGCCCGGGCATTTGCGATCCCGGCTTTAACACGTTCGCGGATCATGTCGCGTTCGAATTCTGCAAAGGTAGAAAGCATCCCGGCCATTGCACGGCCAGACGCAGTAGAAAAGTCCAAGGATTCAGTCAAAGAGACAAAAACGACATCGAGATCTCGAAGCTCGTTTAGTGTTGTAATCAGATCTGCAAGCGATCGGCCGAAACGATCGAGCTTCCAAACCAGGATCGCATCGATCTCGCGTCGACGCGCCATCTTCAAAAGTTCTTCACGCTTGGGTCTGGTCTTCGACCCCGACCCAACCTCTTCGACCTCGGTCGTTAGTTTCCATTTCCGGTTTTTTATATATTCCTTCATCTGCTTAAGCTGCATCGGAAGGGTTTGTTGGTCCACGGTCGATACCCGCGCGTAAATTCCTACTCTCATGAAAGCATCATAGCGAGCAGTAAAAACACTGTCAATAACCTTTAGGTTTTTGACACCTAGATATCAGGGCAGGGAAGTGCCATTAAATATGGGTTTTGGAGACCAAATTCTGGAGGGGCTTTTTTGACACCTGTTTTTGTGAACTACATGAAGTGGAAAGAACTCAAAATAGTGATACTCATCAAACCATGCACATTTGAAATCGTAAAGTCGTAGGCCGGTCAGTCGTGAGAGGGCCAAGGCGGAGAGCATGAGCTGTTGAATCGGTTGTTCTTTTGCGGCATTTGGTTTGTAATCCAAAATAGAAATTAAGAGACTGGAGTTAATATGGATAAATATATAGATATTGCTCAACCCTCGAGTAAATCGCTTTTTATCGAAATGAAATTCCAAGGAAGTGATTTAGCAACAGGGACTGCCTTTATTCTCAACTCAAATAAAGGTCCTGTTCTCATTACAAACGGTCATAATGTTACGGGAAAGGATCAGAATTCTGGACAAGCATTATCTAGTCATGGAGGAGTTCCTGATTCAATAACAATTTGGCATCATGAGAATAATAATTTAGGGAAATGGATAGAGAAAACCGAACCTTTATATAACGAAGAAGGAGAACCTCTTTGGATTGAACATCCTATACTAAAAAAGAAAGCGGATTTTGTGGCTCTTTTATTAACTCAACTTGATGATGTTCAGCTTCATCCATACATAGAAGCAAATAATTTCGCTTTTTTAGTCGTTCCTTCTGATACTGTAAGCGTTATTGGTTTTCCTTTTAGATTGAAAATCGGTGGATATTTCGCAGTTTGGGCAACAGGATTTATGGCCACCGACCCGGATCTTGACTATGATGGTTTGCCAATTTTTTTGATTGATTGTCGCAGTCGAAAGGGACAATCTGGCTCGCCCGTTGTTGCGTATAGAAGTGATGGTGTTGTTCCAATGGGAAATGGAGTTATCCGTCAGTATGCCACGCCAGCATATAATTTTTTAGGAATATACAGTGGTCGGATAAATGACGAGTCTGATCTAGGAATAGTTTGGAAAAAGTCTGCTATTCAAGAACTGGTTAATTCAATTTAATGAACTGTTTCTACAACAGTCGGAGTAGGTGTAATAGTTGGAGCTGGTTCAATAATAGTTTCTTCGCCTTGTTCTGCTTCTTCGCTTACAGGTTCGATAGATGAGTTTTCAGCCAGAGCGGATGATGAGTCAACGCATTCCCCCGGCGTTTTTATAAACTCGCCGTTCTCAATTTCCACACAATAGGCTTCTTTCGTCGCCTTGTCATACATCACAAACCCGGAAGGCTCGTCAGATGAGCCGATTGCCAGCGATTTTATTCTGATAAGTTTTTTAGAAATTTCTACTCCGAATTTTGTGAATTCTTCGATTATCCAAGAAAAATCTAACAGGTTTTTTATTTTTGCAGATAAGCCTTGAACGCCGAGCAAGGCGACACCAGCAGGATCTATCGTGGAAATTGCCTTGTTGCCGTCACTACCGCCAGTATCGAATGCGGCGTGAAATTCTTCGGCAACAGGACCGATATGAGTGATGGAAGCGTCTTCTGATTTATAGTTCCATCGCTCGATTGCCAATGAATCTATCTTGTCCAAAACTTCAAATGGATCAAGCGTTGTAAAGTTTTCTTTAAGAGCACGGCTTGATGCGTTTGTCCACGTCCCGCCGGAAGACAGGTAAGCGGTGGTTTGTGTATCGATCGGTTTGTTGTTGGTAATGGTTACATTGCTTCCAGCAACAGGAGAAGCGACGTATAGTGTTGAAGCATTAGTTATTGTAATGGCATTAGTTGAAGCAAAAGTTGGGCTTGCAAGCGATGACGCGGTACGTGTTGCAATCGTAGACCCACCTGCGGATGACGTATCAGTATAAGTAGCTGACGAAACCCGCAAAGCCACACCGTCATTAGTCCAAGATGAGAAGGTATTCGTTCCGTTACTAGAAATGGCCAGCCGCGCAATGTCAGAGCCTCCACTTGGGCCTATTTCGATATTACCAGCCGCGCTAATTGACATTCTATCCCACACAGCTGTGCTACCTGTGGGTGTCGTCAAAAAGCGCATTTTCGTGCCATGTGCTGTGGATCCCCAAGTTTCTTGTGCCTGAATATAAATTCTCCCGCCTACTGAATAACCGGTGCCATCGTATCCCTCCCCCTGAAAGCTTGTTAGAAACCCGGAGCTAGGTGTTGGAGCAGAAGCCGTGCCCCCTGAATTTCTACCGGCAAAGGCGACTATTCCGCCGTATCGTTGAGCCAAAACGCCAGTTTGACCTGGAGATACAACGTGTAATGGGGCGAGTGGAGTTGCAGTCCCAATACCAACATTACCCGAAGCATCTACCACAAACATTGATGTAGGGGTGCTATTTTGAACACGCAATAAGTCCGCTGTTTGTCCCGAAGCCCCTCTAATAATCTGCCCTACCGTAGAGGATGTTGCCGAATTCACATGCAACTGAGCACCAATAGAAGTGGGGTCGACATGTATACCAACCCCACCGTCAACACCCGCTCTCGCGGTTAGTATGTCTGAGTTGAGGTCATTGCCGAGCTTGAAGTGATCTCCTTGCGATCCACGTCCGCGCAACAACCAATAATGAGCGGAGCCTGGGTTTTGTAATCGAATGCCCGCATCACCGTTATTACCAGCATAAATATCCAAATAAGCATCGGTACTTGCAGTGTTTTGTCTAAACTCCCCTACAGAAGGTCCGCCCCCTGTAATAGAGGAAGTCATATATCCAGTACTAGCAACCTGGAATTGGCTGCTTGATCCCACCGAGAGCAGCGCGGAGGGTGAAGAGGTCCCAATCCCGACTAATCCTGATGCTATCGTTAAGTCAGGTGATACTGTGCTATCGGCCCCACTGCCCCTATTGGCTTTAATGTAAAGATTATGCCCGCTTTGTATCCAAGAGGTTGACCCGGTATCTCCAAAGTATATTTTATTGCTTGAACCACCGTTGCGAGTAAAAATCCATCCGGTTGATCCGCTAGTCGCGCTTCCAGTGGCCAATCGAATTGAATTTGCTGTCTCGCTCCAAATATATGAATCTTGAGCAGTGTTTAAGTAAATTGCCCCTCCTGTAGTTCCACCATCTAACCTAATAGAACCAACGACATCAAGTTTTGTAGTAGGACTCGCAGTGCCAATCCCCAACCGATTATTCGTGTCGTCCCAAAACAGGTTAGGGTTATCTTGAGCCAGGACTCCGTCAGTTCCAGCAAACAAAACTGAACCGATCGTGGCATCACTTACACCCGTTCCGATACCGGTATTGTAATTGACGGTAGTCCGGCTACGATCTACGTATGCCGGGGAACCTGAAGAGCCATTTCCGAGCCAGCCCTGATTGTTCATATTCTGCAAATTAAACATGATCAGCTTATCTATGAAGTCGGTCAGTGACCTTTCATTCCCTACTGAGACATCGCCGGCAAGAATTGGAGCCGCCAGTGTAGGCGTAATATCCTCATAGGCCAGCGATGCGGACAAACTTGGGGTGGATTCATTCTGTTGATCTAGTGCGCTGGCAATCGATCCATTTTCTTTTTGGGATTCAGGGGCGTGTAATGCAAGGACCGAGCTTTCTACATCGAAGTCATTTCGGACCAATCTGTCAATAAGGCCCGCGTTAGATACGAACTTGTCCCAATTAACCGCTCCGCTGGCTGTGCCGGCTAATGCTAATACTGCAAAAAGCAGTATTACCTTATAGAGAGATCTCTTCATAACAGCTCCTTTCCCGATGCAGACAATTTTCCCACCATATCTCGGTGATATGCGGTCTGTTTTTTAATATATTTTCGAACCGCGACGGAAGTGGTTACCCAGTTTCGCGCGATTTTCATAGCAGGAAGCTTTCCCTGCCTGGCGAGAAGATTGAGATACGCTGGCGAATATGGGGTCTGTTGCGCGACTTGGGCAAGTGACAACAATTCCCCGGAACCGAGAACAGTTCGCTGATCGTCGGACATTGGTTTTGTTTTAATTGTATTTTTGTTTCAAAAGGAGCGTTAGAGCTTTCAATAGCCAAATTTTGTGGCTATCCAATTTCTATTCGCTATATGATATATATAGCGTAAGTATAGCAGAAATAAGGGGTTATGTCAATGCTCCCTACGCCGTGGCCGCTTGTTTTACATGCCAGCGGAGCCTCTGAACGATCCATAGCCCCTGGGGGATTGGTCATCTATTTGAAGGAACTAGCTAGGAAACGTAGAGGTTATAAAATAAATGGTGAATTTCCACCTCCTTGTCGTCGTCTTGATTCAATTTATGGTTGGAAACAAAATGAGTCTCATTAATTCTCTTCACCCCGGTCTTAAATGATGGGTGTTTCGAGACTGTCTCAGGAATCTGATCAAGGATCTTTGTTAGATTTTTCTGTTTTACGAAAGTTATTATAATCCCGAAATTATGGCGCCAAGTGAGATATCCGAAAAGCTGATTGATCGTTTCGTGATAAAGCTTTTTT
>MWWI01000047.1_pt1 | contig 25033 bp, 17 predicted proteins | sample 1047321 | NCBI WGS metagenome assembly MWWI01 (sample SAMN06349966, study PRJNA376086) | soil metagenome | isolation source: FI-1 sample Antarctic (ecotone) soil | place: Antarctica | reverse complement strand
ATGCAATGAAACGATAAAAATAAAGAAACGTAAGCGAAAATTATGAAAATTGTCTGATTTTATGAGAAAAACGGCAAAAAATTGGCTCCTTATAGTAAAAATCTATGCCTTCGTGCCTAATACCCCAAAAAGTGTTTAATAGCTTATGATAATGGATATTATAGTAAGCTATGTTGCATAAGGGAAGTTGTCTGTGATAAATTCTATTTTCGGAAACTATTTTTTGTTTCGTTCTTCTTCGATCATTTCCATCCAAAGTTTTAAGGTTAAATCTTCTCTTTCGGGAATGCCGAGAACGGGACGCAGTTCTTTGACATATATTTCTTCTAAAAGTTTTAAGTCAAACGGAATGGCTTTGGCTAAGAATCTGACATCATCGCGGTCGCGGTCAATATTTCGTTCGATCTTTGCCAACGCGATGTCATATGGATCAAGGGCAAATAACTTGAGGTTTTGAAAACTGCCTGCAAAAATCTCGCTTGTTCGGTCTTCGTAATTTTCCGGCAGAGTGGCGATTCCGACGCGATCCAGATAAACGCCGTATTTTTTATGGAGCGGCGAACCTTCGCCGGCGGTTTTAATGAGAGTTTTGGTGGTTGTGTTCGGAATGATCGAAACGATGTCAACATCGGCAGTCGTTCGCGGCGAGCCGTAAAGAATCGTGATAACAAATCCGCCGAGAATTTCCAGACGGATTTGTTCGTTTAATGATTCATCAATTTCTTTGAAAAACGACTTCCAAGGTTCTGGGATTTCTACTGCTTTTTGCATAATTTCTGATGCTCGTTTATTTGTCTATATACAATGTAAAGATTTTTGACCTGCTTACCGTTTGTAATCCAAATGTTCAACCGCCAGATTTGATAAAACTTTCCAATAACGGGCTTCTTTCGAGCGGTTTGTTTTTAGCCAATTTTTCTCGGTTTCGGTCAAACTGTTTCTGCGGAAAGAATCTTCACGCACGAGTCGGGACTTTTCCAAGTCAGAGATTAGTTCTTTTAAAATCTTTTGTTTTTCAGTATCGCCTTTGTTTACAGCTAGATGATAAGCCAAACTTAAAAGAAAACCGAGCCGATTTTGAGCATCGTGCATTTTCGCGTGGAGAAAAATCGTCTCCCAATTCATATCGGCAAACCTATAAATAAGCCACGGCAGAGCTTCGACGATTCTGCTGTCGAGATCGTCAAGTTTTAGAGCCGTTATCAAAACTTGTGCCGGGTTTACTTTGACGGACTTTTTGAGATGAGAAAATTTTGGATAATTTAATGCGGCTATGTTTGATGACAAAGTATTTTCGTTTGCTTTTGTTTGAGATATTTCGGCAGAATCCTCAAACGGCAATACTGAAGGCGGCAATTTGAAAACGCTGATGGCGCGACGGGCGATTGTTTTTGTTACGGGACGCTTCCCTGTTTCGAGCAAAGACAAATATGGTTGCGACACATTCAATTTTGTCGCCACTTCGGATTGTTCCCAATTGCGGGACAATCTTTCATTTAGTAATACTTCGCCGTTCATAAAGTTATTCATATTACAAACTTTGTAATATGAATAACCAGAATAACAAATAGAATCTGTATTTACAATAACTTCTATGGAAAATCGTTTACAAATAAAATCGAAACTATATTCATCCGAGCAAAAAATAATCGAAATGGTCGTTGATGCTCTGCCGTCTGAGAACTCGCGCCGCGCCTATCAACGGCATTTGGAAGAATTCTTCATCTGGTATCAAGAGTTAAATCGCCCGGAATTAAACAAGGCGTTGATAAATCGCTATGTCAAACAACTTCGCGCGGATGGTTTTTCGTCAGCCAATATCAATCAAAAACTCTCCGCCATCAGAAAACTCGCAAGTGAAGCCGAAGATAATAATTTGCTCGATTCGCGCATTGCCAACGGCATTCGCGCCGTCAAAGGCGTTCCGGCGAGAGGAAGACGGACGGGCAACTGGCTGACTCGTGAAGAAGCGCAGATGTGGCTTGATGCACCCGACATAAAAACCTTAAAAGGCACGAGAGATCGGGCGATTCTGGCAGTTCTGATCGGTTGCGGTCTGCGGCGGGCGGAAGCAGCGATTCTTTCTTTTTCTCATATTCAGCAGAGAGAAGCGCGTTGGGCGATAGTTGATATTGTCGGAAAACGCGACAAGATGCGAACCGTGCCGATGCCGAATTGGGCGAAAGCGGCGATTGATGCGTGGACTTATTCGGCAATAATCGAAGACGGCTTTACTTTTCGGCGAGTAAATAAAGGTGATAATTTGATGGGCGAAAGTATCACTGAACAAGCGATTTACAACACGGTGGTTTATTACGCGGAAAAGTTAAAAGCTGACGGCATCGCGCCGCACGATCTACGGCGAACATTTGCAAAACTGGCACACAAAGGCGGCTCGCCGATTGATCAGATACAACTCTCACTTGGACACGATTCGATCAACACAACGGAGAAATATCTCGGAGTCGAGCAGGATTTGACCGACGCGCCGTGCGATCATCTGGGTTTGCGATTGGGAAGTTCTTAAAACAGTGAAATTTGCAAAGGTTTTTGTTTATCTTAAGATGTAAGGAGATCAAGTTAAAATTTATTCGCCGGAAAAACGAGTGCCGATTGCTTGAAGTTTTGCCATAGGATCGGCTCGGATGCAACAATTAAATCATTAAAAATATGTCCGGCAAAGAAAGGTTCACACTTTAAATTATTGAGATTGCAAAAAAATCTAAGCGCGTATTAATTTGTGAGCTAATTATTTTCATTGACTATCTTTAACAAATGAAGTATAAATTACACAGCATCTGTAAAACTCATTAGTCCAAAAATTGAATATATTTGAGCATAAAAACACAAGATTGTTAAGCGCGTTTTAGTCAAAAATCAAGTTACAGAGGCTAGCTACTTAATCAAATAATACATCGTTCCTAATATCAATTAATATATCAAAAATTTCAGGGAATTTATGAAATACTACTTTATCAGCTCACTTTTTCTTTTAGTTTGCCTTCACTTTCTAACCAATTCTGCTTCTGCTGTAACTTTTGTCGTTACAAATACGAATAATTCCGGCACAGGCAGTTTGCGTCAGGCAGTCGAAGATTCAAATTTAACAACTGAAGCCGATGAAATCGTTTTTGAGCGGACAATTTTCGGCACTGCTCAAACTATTACACTGACTAGCGGCGAAATTATTATTACGCAACCATTGAAAATTATAGGACCCGGTGAAAATTTGCTAAGAATCAGCGGCAATAATAATAGCAGAGTGTTCTTTTTAAGTAACACTGCGGTTGTTTCTCTAGGAAAGATCACTTTGACAAACGGGAAAGCTCCAATTTCTGCTCAAAATGGATTCAGTAGATATGCGGGTGGTATTTATATCGAAGGCGGACAACTCTATTTATCAAAAGTTACGGTAACAGATTGTTCAGCCGAACAAGCCGGCGGTATCTATAATCGAGAAGGCACTCTTCATATAGTTAACAGCAGTATTACTAATAATCGAGCCACCGGCGGACGAAATGACGGTAGTTATGGCGGCGGAATCAATAATTTCGGTGCATTGGTTATTTCTAATTCTTCGATCAATGACAATATCGCACAGGGCGGCGAAAGTTCAAGCAGCACCGGCGGTGTGGGCGGTGGTGGAGGAATCTATGTTTATGCCGGTGGAGTGAGAATCACAAACTCTACAATTGCCAATAATTCAGTTATAGGCGGTAATGCGCCCGGTTCTTTTGGCGGTAATGCCACGGCTGCCGGTATATATTTCGGCGCATTTACAGACGGGATTACGTCGGGTATTATCTCAAACACGAGTTTCTACAACAACAATGCCGTCGCCGGAGCAGGCAGTAGTTCATCGCGTGCAGGTCGGGCGGCGGGCGGGGCAATTGCAAACTTAAAGCCGCTTGAATTACTTAATGCAACAATCAGCAATAATTCGGTTAGTTCGACGAATCTGGCAAACGCGACAGGTGGCGGCGGAATATGGAATGGCTGTTCCCAATGTCTCACCATAACTAACTCGACCGTGGTCGGAAACAACGCCAATAGTTTAGCCGGAGGCGGAATTTTGGCAGTAAGTGTTCTGAGTCTCCGTAACACAATCATCGCAAATAACAATGCCGGGTTCGGACCTGATGTTGCCGATTTCATTGTCAGTCTTGGAAATAATCTTGTCAGAAACGGAAGCGGTTCAAATTTTGTTAATGGAAATAACAATGATCGAGTGGGAACTGCCGCAGCACCGCTTGATCCGTTGCTTTCTTCGCTTACCAATAACGGTGGTGCGACTTTGACTTATCTGCCACTGTCCGGCAGTCCGGCTATTGATAACGGTAACAACTGTGTGTTGCAAAGCACTTCCGGGGGCGGTTGTCTGGCAAATCCGATATTTACCGACCAACGCGGTTTTGTGCGGCTCCACCCTTTGGGAGGAACGATAGATATTGGAGCAGTTGAATCAGGAGCGACTGCATATTCGCTCAAAGCTCCCGCTAGTCCCGACCTTCTAACGAGCTACGATACAGGAATAAGCAATACCGATAATCTAACTAATGCGCTCGCTCCGATATTCGAGGTTTCAGGAGTTCCGAGCGGGGCGACGGTAGAATTATTAAGAAACGGCGCGGTTGTAACAAGTGTCTATTCAACCGCAGGAGGAACGGTTTTGCTCAGCGATGCGCCGGACGCAGATGGTGTTTTTACATATACCAGCCGCATAATTGTTGCCGGTGCGGTAAGTTTCGTCAGTAATCCTCTTTTAGTCACCTTTGAAACTGTGCGCCCAACCGTTACCGTTAATCAAGCAAACGGTCAGGCAGATCCAACTGACATACAGCCCATCAACTTTATCGCCGAGTTTTCCGAACCTGTCTATGGAGTAAACACTTCGGCAATATCATTTGCGGGTTCAACAGCGAACACAAATTCGGCGATTGTTACAGTTTCATCCATCGGGTCGGGTGGAAATCAATTTCTCATTTCGGTAAGTAATTTAACTTCAACCGGACAAGTTCGTGTAAGTTTCTTACCAAACATAGTTACAGATGCCGCCGGAAACTTAAATCTCTCGTCAACCAGCATAGACAACACAGTTAATTTTAATTTATTAATCGAGGTGATGGTTTCCGGGCGGGTCAGCAGCAATACAGGTGTCATTAAATCTATCGCATTCGTAACGCTTACTGATAATCAAACAGGAGCAACTTATAGAACAATTACAAATCCGTTCGGTTATTTTCGTTTCAAGCAAGTCGTAACATATCAGCAGACAGGAAGAACATTTGTCCTCGATGTTCGGCATAAGAATTTTACGATAACCGGACAATCATTTTTCATAAATAGTAATCGAAATGATGTTATCGTAAACATTCCTTAGGAACATGTAAATAATAACTTATAATGATACAATAACCACAACTTGGAAATTTGATAAGCTATCAACTATGGAAAAAACTTTAGAGCAATTATTTTTCGAGACGCTGAACGAAAAACAAAAGCGTCTTTTTGCCGCCTTGAAAGCCAACCAACTCGGCTACTATGGTGGGGAACAGGTTTCACAAGAACTTGGTATTCATCGGCACACGATTCGTGCCGGACAAAAAGAGTTACTCGAGATGGCGGACGGTGCGCCCGTTTCCACGCGAATTCGCAAAGTTGGCGGCGGACGAAAAAAAACATTATAACCAACCCAGACTTGATGACCGTTTTTGATGAACTTGTTCAGTTACAGACGGCGGGTTCACCGATGAGTGAAAAACAGCAGTGGACAAATTTGAAAACTTCGGATTTGGTGAAGTTATTTGATGAAAAAGGTATTTCGGTGAGTCGCTTCATTGTCCAACAACTGACTAAAGTAAAAGGTTTTGTCAAGCGAAAAATGAGTAAAACCAAAACGATCAAAGAGGTTGAAAATCGGGATGAACAGTTTCAGCGGATTGCGAAAACAGTGGCTCGATTCACAGAAAAAGGTTTGCCGATATTGAGCATCGATACGAAAAAGAAGGAGTTTATCGGGCAACTTTATCGTGAAGGAAAGTCATATTGTCAGAAGGCGGTCAAAGTTTATGACCACGATTTTCCATCTTTGGCGGATGGTGTCGTGATTCCGCACGGGATTTATGACATCGTGCAAAACAAAGGCTATCTGAGTTTGGGTGTGAGCAAGGATACATCGGAGTTTTTGTGCGATAATCTGCGGTATCATTGGCAAAACGGCATCGCCGAACAGTATCCCGAAGCGGATGAAATGCTGCTTTTGATGGACGGCGGCGGAAGCAATTCGTGTCTGCATTACATTGTCAAAGAAGATTTGCAAAATTTGGCGAACGAATTGGGGATCACGCTGACAATCGCACATTATCCGGCATATTGTTCAAAATATAATCCGATAGAGCATCGCTTATTTCCGCATATCCAAAGGAGTTGGGACGCGGTAGTGTTTGAAAATTATGAAATTGTCAAAGAACAGGTCGAAAAAACAACAACCGCTAAAGGACTCAAAGTAGCGGCGTGGATCAATGAAAAAATGTATCAAACGGGACGTAAATACAGCGAAAACTTCAAAGAAACGATGACCATAGTGTTTGATGAAATACTACCGAAATGGAATTATCAAATACAACCGTTATAAGTTGTTTTTTACACGTTCCTTAGTAACAAAAGTTAAATAAACTGTCCCACTTGTTTTTATTTCAAATTTCAAATTTCAAATCTCAGAGGGAAACACGGCTTTTATTTGAAATCTGAAATTTGAAATTTGAAATTCGATGGGTAATTTTATTTTACTTCTTTTACTTAGCTAAGTAAGAGGACTGTTTTATTTTATAAATGCTTTTCAAAGTCACCCAATAAAGATGGGCGTTTCAGAAAACTGAAGGAAATGTCATCTATAAAATAATTCAGTCTTTCTACTTATTAGCAGAAAATAATAAAATGTGAGTTTTTTACATATTAAAAATTATTTGAATATGAAACATAAGATTAAGATAAGGTTTCGGCAGGGTATCGGAAACTACACTTTTTGAGACTATGGAGTAACTTCTAAAATTGCCTAAACTAATTAAATTTCTTGAAATTGAATCGGATCTAAACATCGGAATGAATTTGCGCCAGCTTGGTCGTAGGTAAGATGATATTTGCACCAAAAATTGACGGTTGCGTCAATTACCTATTCAATTATTTGGATACGCGATTTTTCAATTAGTCATAAAATTAGAAACTTCGTCTGACGAGGTGTTGTCTGAAATTCATAATGATCTTCGACCAAAAAGAAAGAAATAAAAAAAGAGAAGCTAGAAAGACTTCGTTCTTTAGGTACTATGCGAAACTATTACAGATAACTTTTTGCTTAGAATCTACCTCGCTTTTTTCGCTCTCTCCGACATCGCATAGATTACGCCGTCAACAAATTTATTACGCTCTTCCGATTCACGCTTGATTTTTAAAAATTGGCTAATTGTGTAATAATGTTTTTTCAAGTTTAGTTATTTGTGTAATCCTTGAAACTTAATTAAATTGCATACGTTAAATTCAATAAATTCATACTTTTAAAGAGTATAAGGAATTTTCTAATTAGACTCCAATTATTATCTTAAAAACTTATGAGCGGATTTTTTAACAAAAATCTATTGAAGCTAGATTTTGATATTTCAGAAGAAAGCCGTTTTGTTCTTTTGGTTTCTCAAAGAAATAACACAAGTCTGAACTCAACAAAGATTTTCGCACTTGAAGATGCTCACAAGTTTAAAGCGACTGCTGTTTACTTTAGATATTTTTCCGATAATCGCTCACCAATTCCACAAATTTACATTTATGATAACACTAATGATGAATTAGGTGATGAAGAACTAGCTAAAATTCATCGTGATTTGTGGAGCAATAGCCGGATTCCGATGTTTATCGTTATCGGACAAACAGAAGTTGAATTTTTCGACACTCGAAAACCTGTAACGGTTACGGATAACAAACTCACAACAAGCCCGATTGAAACGCTCAAATTTGCTGATGATGCAGTAAAACTTTATTCGAGAGAATTGTTTGACAGCGGTATTTTTTGGGAAACTCAAAAAGCGGAAAATCATTTTGAGGAAGATAAGTCCGCCTACAAATTACTTATCAAAGATATTAATTTTGTTCGAGAATCTTTCTTAAAAGTTACAGAGTTACCTGAAAAAACAGCAAATAAACTACTTGTATTTTCCATTTTGATAAAATATTTGGAAGAGCGAGGAGATGAAAACAAAACTCTCTTCTCTGAAAATGACACACTTTTTCCTAAAGGTTTTTTTCAAAAATTCGGAGCGAATAACTTTTGTGGTGTTCTAAGAAACAAAGGGGAAATCGTTTCTCTACTTGAAGAATTGACCCAACATTTTAACGGAAAAATATTTGAGTGGAAAGATGAAGCGGAAAAGTTTAAAGTAGCAAATACAGAATTGAATGAACTTGCAGACTTTCTTGATGCGGATGTTAATTTAGAAACCAGACAAGGATATTTTTGGCGAAAATACTCATTTAATCACTTGCCTGTTGAACTTATTAGCACGGTTTACGAAACATTTTTGAATGAAAGAAAGGATGCAGTTTATACACCTGAATTTTTGGTTAATACATTAGTTGACAAATCAATGTCTTTAGGTAAAGTCGGCAAATCCGTCAAGACAATTGACGTAAGTTGTGGGTCAGGAATTTTCTTGGTTTCTGTATTTAAGCGTTTGGTTCAACAACACCGTTATGCGGAGTTCAAAAAATCAGGCGAGTTAAAGCAACTAAAGTCAAAGAAACTTCTAAAAATTATTAAAGATAATATATTTGGAGTTGATATTGAAGAAGATGCTGTACGCTTAACTGTTTTTAGTATCTGTTTGGCTTTGTGTGATGAACTGACACCCAAAAAAATCTGGATGGAATTAAAGTTTGATGACACTTTCCAAACTAATTTTAAAACACAAAATTTTTTTGATTATTTGGAAAGCGAAAAAGACAAACTTGGAACATTTGACTTAGTTATAGGAAATGCTCCTTTTGTAGAACTAACGATCAAAAAGGACAAGGGAGATATTTATTATTTTCTAGATAAAGACAAAAAAGAAGTAAATCTGAATCTCGAAATCAGCCAAAAATTAGATGCAAGGAAAAATGTATTTCCGCGAAACCAACTGGCACTTATGTTTCTTGACCAATCTCCGCACTTGCTCAAGAAACAAGGGTTGTTGTGTTTGATTATGCCTTCTGCGCCACTAATTTATAATAATACCGCTGAATTTAGAAAACAGTTTTTCCCGAAATACCAAGTTTCACAAATTTTGGATTTCACAAACTTGGATGCGATTTTGTTTGGAACGGCACAAGTTCCAGCAGCAGCTATTTTTGCTCAAAAACAAACTCCTGATAAAAATAAAACAATAAAGCACATTACAATTCGCAGAACTAAGAGCGTTAAGGAAAGAATATTTTTTGAGATTGATAAATATGATTTGCATTATGTTTCTCAAAAAAATGCTTTGCAGGATAAGCACGTTTGGAAATGTAATTTACTAGGCGGTGGAAGACTTAATAATTTGATCGCCAGATTAACGAATGTGGGATCAATTAAAGATTATGTTAAAAGTAAAGAATGGATTGCTGGAGAAGGATATATACTTAAGGGAAATAGAAAACTCGTTGAAGCCGATTACATTACGGGAAAGCCAAGCATTCCAACACGAGCTTTTAATGAACAGGGACTTGATACATCTCAAATAGAAATTGAAACTTCTCAATATTTCCAATATCCACGTCGAAAAGAACTGTATCAACCACCTGTAATAATAATTAAGGAAAATATTGGAAATGATAAAATTCCTACTTACTTTTCTGAGAATTATTTAACATTTAATCAAAAGATGGTAGGTATTTCTTCTTCTGAAAAGGAAAGAAATCAATTATTCAATTTGTATGAATCCTTTGAGAAAAATAAACAAATTTACAAATTTTTTATTACTGCAACAAGTAACGAGTATCTAGTTAAGCGAGCAACTGCAATAACAAAACAAGACATTATGAATCTTCCGTATTCAGAAAATGCGGAAGAAATGAAATTGTCTTTTGTTGAGCAAATAATTTGTGATGATGTTTTGGATTATCAAATTGAATTGCTTGCCAAAGGAAACAAAGCCGAAGTAAATAATGATGCAAACATTGAAGACCTTGAAAAATACGGAAAAGTATTTAATAAACACCTCAATTCTGTTTACGGAAAATCGGGCAAATCTTTTTATCTGAAAAAGATTTACGATTTGAACGATTTTTACATAACTGAATTTAACTATGGAAAAAATAGTTCTTACGACGGAATCGAAAAAAGAGATGAGCCAACAGATTACATCAAATCTCTGATTGAAAATGCTTACGGTTCAAACGCCTTTATTATTAGAATTCTAAAACTATACGAAAAAAACAAAATCTATTTCGTTAAACCAAAAGCCTTACGTTATTGGTTGCGTTCTATTGCAATCAAAGATGCCGATGAATCATTTTCAGATTCAATTGAAGCAGGTTATTAATTTCCCGAATGAGCAAAAACTCAAACAACACATTTCAAATAGAGACAGAAGATAGTCCGATTGGCGCGGTGATTAATTTTTTGGATAAGAACTTATTGCATTTCCCAAGTGATTTCAAAAAGAGAACATCAAATCCTGAAACTGTCCGTGAAACTTTGATTAGTCAAGAATTAAAAATCTATTTGAATCGCAAAAGTAGTGATGAAGTCTTTTCATTTGAATTTGAATGGGAACAAGAAGATTCCAAACGCTCGCCTGATTTGGCAGTAATTACTGTCAAAGATAATAATCCTTTCAGTTTTACAAAGGCATTTTTTGTGATTGAAGCAAAACGATTGCCAACAGGTTTGGGAGAACGTAAGAAGGAATATGTCAAAGGAAATTTGGGTGGAATCCAAAGATACAAAAAAGGGCATCACGGTAACGAATTATCTCAAAGTGCAATGATTGGATATGTTCAAGATAAAGACTGCAACCATTGGTATCTTGAGATAAACAAGTGGATAAATGACTTGATTAAAACAAATACCGAAACTGACATTTCTTGGGAAAAATCTGATTTGCTAGAAGAAATATCAAATTTTGGAAAAACACGAAAGTATAGTTCAAAAAACACTCGCATTGTTGAATCCAAAAAAGATTCAATTGAACTTCACCATTATTTAATGGAATTAAATTGAGGTGAAGTTCATATTCAAAAAACTCATGCCGTAAAGATAAAGTCAAAAAATATCTAAACGAACACGGGGAGATCAAAAACTTCGTTATTATTGACGACGAACGCGATGCACGAATCGAAAATTATTTCGTAAAAATCTCGATGAAATACGGCTTGACGGAACGCCACGCTGACAACGCCATCGAAATTGGACGAACAGGAGGGAATGTGCGATAAACCCACACAAGCAACTTATAACAGGTTAAATGATTGACGTTTAACTGGTTACGGTGTTTTAATCATTTTTAATCTAAAAGAATTCCCCGTCTGCTTGCAGCGTGGGTTTCCTTATTAGCCCTGAAAGGGCGTTAGTTCTTTGTTCTTAAAAAAATCGTGGTAGTCGGTGCTTTGACCGACTAATTTTCGGGCGAATGCCCCGTCAGCTTGCTGCGGGGTAGTCCGAAAATAACGAATTTTTAATTTACTCTAAAAGAATTCCCCGTCAGCTTGCTGCGTGGGTTTCCTTTGTAGCCCTGAAAGGGCGTAAGTTCTTTTCCCAAAAAATCGTGGTTTCGCCGCTTTGGGCGAAAATTTTCGGGCGAATGCCCCGTCAGCTTGCTGCGGGGTTCGTCCGAAAATAACGATTTTTTTTTACTAGACCTTTTTATTTCTGAAAACTGTTAGAAACGGAAATAATTTTCCTAAAATAAAGCGAAAAAAACAGGTATTTTATGTGAAAAATGGCTATATCTGCCATATCCAAACACAGAAACAGAAGTTTTTATCCCAAAAACCCTTTTCTGTATGGGTTTATCGCACGTTCAGTTCCGCTAGTCCGTTTTCGGCGGCTTGCTCAAAAAGGCAGGTTTATAATGCTCAATGATATGAAAGGCAGACCGACGGAAAAAGAAGCACCGCTTTTCGGACAACGATTATCCGAAGCCAGAAAAGCAAAGGATTGGACGCAAAGCCAACTCGCCGACGCGCTCGATACGAATGTGAAGATGATTGATTATTACGAACGAAGAGCCGTCAATCCGGCTTTGGAAGTCGTGCAGGCGTGCGCCAAAGCGTTGGACGTTTCCGCGTCCTACTTGGTCGGCGCGGACGACGAGCCGACACCGAAGAAGAAAAAGACCGGACCCGTTACGCCGCTTGAAAGAAGATTTCAGGAAGTCCGAAAGTTGCCGAAGAAAAAGCAGGACTTTGTTTTGCAGTTTCTCGACACGATTTTGGAGAGTAATCAGCAAAAGCAAAAGGCGTGAGTTTTCTCACGCCTTTGAAACTACTGTGCGGTAAAGATGAGTTTCTAAGAAAACTCACTAATGCTTTTTGCGATGTAATAGAATTTTATAATTTCTGATTTACTTCTTATTCCTTCCACATCCAATCTTGCATCTATGGATTTCGATTTACAAACTACAACCTTAACTTTATCGCCAACTTTTATATTCTTTAGTTCTTCGCCTGTTAAAACTAAATGGTCAACGACAATTTCTCGTTTTTCGTATCTTCCACTATAAACCTTTTCCACTTTATATTTCACAAGGCGATAAGATGGAATATCTCCGCTCAGGATAGGTTCGGAAGGAGAAATTGCCATTACAATTCCGGTAAACACAATATTACCTTTTGTTTCTTGCCCACTAATAAAATTAGCGGAAATAACAAACATAAAAATTATTAAACAAAGGTTCTTAATCATTTTAGCTCCTATTTGTAAACTTATGGATTTTTCGTGGGTTTAACAGTTTTCGTAATTTTATCTATGTTACTTAAACTTTTATCTGTTCCCACTCCTGTTTTCCTAATAACATCATATTCAACAGTAGTGTAAATGTATTTCACGGTTCCATCAGGCTTGAATTCATTAACTCTTTTTTGCTCATCTTTTCCAGTAAAATCTGAAATAACCTTGCTTTCAAACTCTAAGGCTTTATCGTGAGATTTTTTGTATTTCTCGTCTTCGTCGAGGTTCGAGAAAGTCGTTTCTGCTTGATAATATTCTTCTAAAACATGCCCTAATGACCGTGTAGCAAATTCAGGAGCGGCTTTTTTAGCCTCATCATAGTCAGCAACATCTATTTCACGCTTTGAAAAAGAATCAAAAAAGACTCCTGCTTGATTCCTTCCTGTTCCAATTGAAACAACATGCTTTTTATCACCTATTATTTCCTTTAGTTTATTTGCTAAATTTTTAGATGTTTTATTTTTATTTCTTCCAGTAGATTTGTCTATTAAAACCTGACCAACTTTTTTGCATCCGCTTTTGGCATCAACGGCGGTGCATCTAGTCAATTTATATCCAGTAGCATTCGCTAATTCACCAACTATGTAATCTGCATCATCACCAGTAAGAACTAAATCTTTACCCGTTGGGTCAATAAACTTTGTCGGATTATTCTGGACATAAGCATATCTATTCCAATTCTGTGGATCTGCCAGAACGAATGCTCCTGTGTCAACAGAAGTGAATCGCCCATGTGGTGATGAATAATATCTAGCTTCAGCGAAATCGAGGTCAGTTTCAATATCTCTTTCATACGAGGTGAATTTTTGTTTCACATCATCATTGCCGTAACTCACCCGCTGAATCTCCTCGCCGAACGGCTGATAATCGTGCCTTGCCGTAACTTGTCCCAATGTATCCGTGTTGATTCGCGGACTTCCCAGATGATCCGTTGTCAAATAACTTACTTTTGCCTGCGATTGAGGCACAACCGTTGTCGCATACTCCGCCACCATTTTACCTGATGCGTCATACACAAAGATAGTTACCTCATTGCCGACTTTTTTCTTGACTCGCTTTCCATCGCCGTCATAGAAATACTCGCCGATAGTGATATTACTCGCATTTTTTACTTCGATTTGTTTGTTTTCAGCATCGTAGGTAAAAGTTTTGCCCTGTGCGTCAATCTTCGTGTTTCCCGCATCGTCGAAGGTATAACCGACCAAGCGATTTTTAGTCGTATCAATCTGCGGATTACAAATCGCCGTCGGGCAATTCGCTTCTATCGTATCGGTGTTCGCTTCGTTAAACCGCCGATTGCCGTAGCGGTCGTAATCGAAGGTCTGCTTCCAATTCGCCGTCGGATTGCCGTCAATGTTCTCCTTCGCGTCGTGAATTCGATTCAGTTCGTCGTAAGTGTAGGTCTGAACCGCCGTAAATCCCGGTGTGCTTCCGACCGTCGGAACGGTTATGGTCTGGCTCAGCACATTCCCGTTATTATCGTTTTGTCCCGTCGTATTATATGTGAAATCGAGTTTCAATTTATCCGTCCCGTTCTGCACCGTTCCGAGCGCGATCTGTGTCGGTTGTAATCTTGAATTGAATTGTGCCGATTCCCATTTCCCGTTGCCAAGTTGCATTGAACTAACCGCTCCGGCGGCAGTATATGTAAAATTCTTGGCGTAGTTGAAATACCCGCTATTCACATTCTTTTTGCTCTGGACGATTGAAAGATCGCCGTCATTATCCAGCACATTTTTGACCACTCTGCCCGACGGATATTTCTGCTCAATCAATACCAGCGAATTCCTGAATCTGCTAATGGATCAAGTTTTTGTTTTCGGGCTTCATCCAAACCTATTTCCTTAACTTTTTTAAACCACTTTTTATAGGCTTTATATGATTCGCAGACGGCTTCGTCAGTATTTCGCTTTGAATTTTTATCAATAAGAAAGGGAGCATCGGCATGATCCCATTTATCATAAAACAGATACGAAATATAATATAGTGCTGCTACTTCAACGGGAGTTGCAAAGAAAATGTCCGACACCGCTCCGCTAGTCGCTCCTTTTACATTAGAATCCAAATTTTTTCCCTCTAGTTGCAGAAAGCAATCTATAGCAAATAAAATTTCACTCTCGCTTTTACTCTTAACAGTAGTAATAATCAAAGGTTTACTTGAATCAATTTTGTTATGCCACTCCTCACAATTCTGATTTTGCTGTTGGGCAAATAAATTGTTAGTAAAGAGAATGCTAATAATAAAACAAATCAATCCCAAGCCATTTTTTTTAATTTTCATATTCTATTTCGTTGCCTTTTTCGAATAATATAATAGTTTGTCTGTCTTCCGTTTTTCAGACGTATTTGTCCAAGAATCTCCCGGTGTTGTTTTTTGTTCCGGAAAAATTCCACTCTTACTTCTTACCTGTGTTGGGTTATTTCCAATAACCATTACACTATGACGAGGATCTGTGAGATTCGATTCTTCACTAAAAGAAAAAAGACCTACAGCCCCATTTGTTGCTGTGTTACTTGAATTATCAACATCGTAACCTTCAGCTCGCATTAATTTTTCAACGTCTCCATTCACAATCCAAACTTCTCCATTAGCAAAAGTAGTCCCGTGGCAATTTGAAACATTGTTTGCGCCATTATACTCAGAATCCCCAGAATATGCTTCATATTCACTAACTGTGCCTTCAAAAGTTACTTCTCCCTTTTCATTCGTTTCCGTCACTTTTAAATCGCCTGTTGATTGAAGTGCGTTAATTTTAACTTCTGTGCCATTGGTTTTAGAAGTAATTGTTCCTGCCGTAAATCCCCCGCTAACGACAACTTTTCTAGTTTGCTGATTTTCCCCATTCCCAACGGTTCTGGTTTTGGTTGCCAGATCAACTTTTTTAAATTGATCGCGAAGTTTGGGGTCTTTTGCAGGTTTAAAATCAACTTTTCCATTTTTTTTCACTATTTCTTTGCCTGTAGGGTCAGTAAGACGAAGAGGATTATTCCTAACATAAACATAAAGATTCCAACTTTGTGAATCTGAAACGTGAGTATCATTTACAAAGTCATCAGGACTTGTAAATCGCCCTACACTAGAATTATGATAACGCGCTTTTGCGAAATCGAGATCGGTTTCGTTATCGCGTTCATACGAGGTGAATTTTTGACGAATTCCATCTTCGCCGTAATTCAAATTTACATTCCTCTGTGCTGTCTGAGTTGATGTTATCTCCTCGCCGAACGGGAGAAAATCACGCCTTGAAAATACTTTGCCAACCGCGTCCGTTGTAATACGCGGACTTCCCAAATCATCGCTTGTCAAATAACTGATTTTCGCTTGTGCTTGCGGTGCAACTGTCGTCGAATACTCCGCCACCATTTTACCTGATGCGTCATACACGAAGATCGTTGTTTCGCCCGTTCCCGGCACGACCTTTTTGACCCGCTTGCCGTCGCCATCATAGAAATACTCGCCGACCGTGATGTTGTTGGAGTTTTTGACCTTCGTCTGTTTGTTTTCCGCGTCGTAAGTAAAAGTTCTGCTCTGCGCGTCAAACGTCGTGTTTCCCGCCGCGTCGAAGGTGTAGCCGATTAACTTGTTGGTATTCGGGTCAATCGTCGGATTACACACGGCGGTTGCACAATTTTGCGGCAGCGTCGTTGTATTTGCGGTGTCAAATCGCCGATTGCCGTAACGGTCGTATGTAAATCCCTGCGTCCATCCGTTGGTTGTCTGCCCGTTCTGCGTCAGCGTTTCGCTTGCCGTCTTTATTCGGTTGAGTTCGTCGTAGGCGTAATACTGAGTTGCCGTGAATCCGGTTGTGCTTCCGACACTCGGAACGGTGATCGTCTGTTTGGCGACATTCCCGTTGTTCGTTCCCGCCAACACCGTGCCGTCCCAATTCAGCGTGCCGTATTGGTAGTCGAGTTTGAGCAAACCTTGATCCGTCGCCGAACTTCCCAACCCGATTTGAATCGGTTGCAGACGAGAATTAAAAGTCGTATTTTCCCAACGCCCGTTGCCCAATCTGACGGAAGACACCGCGCCCGCCGCCGTGTAATTAAACGAGTTGGCATAATTGCGAAATGTATCATTCGCCTTTTTGCTCTGAACTTGTTGTAACATCCCGTCCGCGTCCAGCGTGTTTTTAACAACGCGCCCCGACGGATATGTTTCTTCAATCAATGCCCCCGACAAATTATAAACATATCCCGTATCATAAATCTGCCCGTCCGTCGTCTGCCTGTGATTCGTTACTCTGCCGACAATATCGAACGCCGCGTATTCCGTCGTCGAAACCGAACTGGAAACTTTTGTCAATTTGCCTTTCGCATTCACTTTATCGTCATAAGTGTAACTTACCGTCGGCGTGATGCCATCATTATAGCTTCTCTGCGTTACTCGATTGAGCGCGTCATAAACATAATTCGTTTCAACCGTTCGCGCATCCGTTTTTTTCGTCAGATTTCCGCCGTCGTCATAAACATAACCGATTGTCCCCGATTCGGGATTCGCCGCCGTTTTCAAACGCGACAAACTGCTGTATGTGAAATTACGATTCGGCTGTGTGCCTTGAATCACCTTCGTCAGATTATTCAAGGTGTCATACTGATAACTCGTTTGATAACCCGCCGCCAATGCTTGATTCGGAAACGATACGGCAACCGTCGAAGCGTCCGCCGCTTTGATTTCCCAAACGTCGGTCAATTGACCCAAGGCGTTGGTTCGGCTCATCCTTTGCTTTCCGGCTTGATCGGTAACGAGCGTCCGTTCCGCGTCCACGTCCGTTTGAACCACGCCCGTCTAAGCCGCGTTGCTTCCCCACGGCGCGGGAAGTGTCGCTCCCGAAAATGTTTCGACTTCCGAATGTTTTCCGGTGTTGATTGATTTCGAGCGCGTCCAGCCCATTGACGGTTCGCTGGTCGCCGCCCCGCTGGTCGCCGCCCGGTATGGATTCGATGACAATTGATAGGAATACGGATTCCCCGTCTGGTAGCGCGTCTGAACTTTGATTCCGTCGGCTTCGTTATACGGGTTTTCCGTCAGAACATTCTCGATGCTTCTCGTCAGGCGAACTCTGCCGAGCTGATCGTAATGCTGAATCCCGATCTTTTTGCCGTCGCCTTTGATAAACAGATCGCTTCGGGCGATTACTCTCCGCAAAACATCGTCATATTCGGTCTGCGTCCATATCTCGCCCGTTGTTCCGACCGCCGCTTTTGCTTTCAACGGTCTGCCGAGCGCGTCGTATTCCGTCGCATTGGTCAGGTTGTTGTCAACATCGGTTGCCGATGTCGCCAAGCCGGTGTAAAAGTCATACGCAATTGTCGAGGTTCTTTTTAATGCCGCGTAATTCGATGCCGTTTCCGTCTGTGTCGGGTAAAGTCCCGTGTAGCCGTTCACCGCACCGTAGGTGATCGTGCTTGTTACGCCTTTGGCATCGGTCGTCAGCGTCGGATTGCCGTATCCGTCATAAGCGACCGTCGAACCGACGTAGTTGCCCGATAAGAGCTTATATCCGTTTGAGTCGGCGGCTTGTAATGTCGCTTGTTTCGTCGAATCCCAAGTTCTCATTTCCGTTAGATTTCCTTTGGTCGGAACTGGTGAATTATCGTAATAGAATTCGGTTCTCGATGCCGGAACTCCGTTCGTATCCTGAACTTCAGTAGATTTAATAAGATGCAACAAAACCGGAGAATTTAAATCCCGGTATTCATTAGAATAAATTTGCGTCGGATTTACAACAATTTCCGGCACAGCGTTATAGTAATTATTCTTTGTTACCCGCTTGATTTTATTACTTGCAGGAAGTATTAATTGCCCGTTTTGATAACTGAGTGAAGAATATGCTACCCAGTCATATTCCGTTATTTGTATAACATTGCCGTTGACATCATATTTATATGCTTTAACTGCCGTGTCGGTCGGATTCCCGGAAGCATCTGTTAACGTCGTGTATTCGGCATTGACAAGCTGTTCCCAAGCAATGTTCCACATTGCAGAAATTGACCCGCTGTTTTGGATATACTGCTTTTTGGTAAATGATCCGTCAGGATTTTCAATATAGGCGACAAGACCGGATTCTCCCTCATATATATCCGAGTATCCAAATTTGGTAATGCCGCCGTTCGGTCCGGTAATCGTGCTGTTTGAACGTCCGATCTGATAGTTCCACTGCTCAGTTATATTTTCAGGAACGCCGTCATATATGGTTTGATAACTAAGAGTTTTCAATTTAACAGGATTATGTTTAACGGTTTGCCAAGTTGTCACGGTCGTCTGCATTCCATCAAGGTCATAGTCATATACCGCCTTTGCACCTGACGGCACAATAATTTGTTTAACTTCACCAAAACCGTAAGAATCAGTCGAAATATCTCCGTTGGGATTACCGTTATATTCAAATTTATATTTTTGTTCGCCCAGTTGGGACGGTAGCGTAATTTCATCAACCAAGTTAAATATTCCTTGAACAGGTGCCGGTTGAGGGAATGAATTACTCCACTCTTCCAGATCAAATCGGGCTTTCCGCGAAACGCCGATTTTTTTCCACTTGACCTTCCAAGTCAGAACTGCATTGTTAAATCCGGTTGAGGTGATCGTATCTTCCGAGGTCTGCTCATTTCTGGAAATAGTCAGGCTTCTGCCGAGTTGATCGCTTACTTGAGTCACGCCGCCGAGATTATCGGTGATTTCTATGAAGTTATCGTTTCGGTCATATATTCTCTGGTCAGCGATCACTCCATTGCCGACAGGTTCATTCCCGGTTACGCGGGAGCCGTCCGGCATAATCATTACCCAATGGTTGTTAGTCCAATCTGCGTCATTATCATGAACTACAATCAATTTTAAATTTGATCCGTCTTCAGTGTGAAAATACATTCCTCCGGTATATTCGGGATCAGAAAGATAACATCCGCCCGACGACTGAATCGTATTGCGGTGAACTCCATTAATATCTACCGCATAATAACTATCGGGACCATATTGCACCGGATAGCGATATTGTGAAGGCTTAAATTCGTGAGTGCTTCCATCGGGAAACAACATTTCAAATTTATAAATCGCAACTCCTCTATTGCTCGAATCGCATATATCGGGGAGAACTCCGGGACGCACCTTTTGCGCGAATCTATATCTATAGCCGTAACGCCATCCCCCGGCATCACTCTTACTCATCATCACGGCATAAGCCGTTTCCCCCGGCGGCTGTTCATAGAAGGAAAGTTCTTGCTTCATATCCCATAACTTACTGTTATAGTTCAGACTGATACTGTAATTGAGACCGCCCCGCCCCGCCGGAAGCGATGCCATAGGAATATTGAACATTACATTTCCGTTTGTATTATTGATGTTTTCAATATCGGAAATCGAATATGCCGCACCGCTCTGAAAACCGCGTTTCGTAGATGTTTCTTGCTGAGCCCATACTATTGAATGAGAAGCCACTATGACAAAAAGCAATAATATAGCGACCCTCATATAACGAGCTTGCTTAGTTAAATTAATTATTTTCGTAATCATTAAGGTATTTTCCTTTTTTTCTTTCACTAAAAACTTTTTATCTTTGGAAATATTAGCTAGTGATTTAAATTAAAATATTATCTTCTGTAAAAAGCGGGAACGGGAATATCATCTGCCATTCCCCACGCCTCCGTTCTGGTTGTTCCGTCCGAACTTTTACGGATATACCAAGTCCCGTTCGATTCGCGCCAGACGGCAATATCAACTTTGCCGTCGCCGTCGTAGTCATTCGGCACGGCTTTATCAGTTGCCGTCTGCCAAACAATCGTCTGCGGCTGATTGTTTGAACTGTTGAGAATCAGCCAACTGCTGCCGCTTTTGACCGCATAATCAGCCTTCCCGTCACCGTCGTAATCCGCGCTGACCGGCTGATCCGCGCTTGTCAGACCGACTTGTGCCGAAGCGGGCGAGCCATCGCTGCTTTTCAAAATGTAAAATGTCTTGTCGCTGCTTCTCCAGACGGCAATATCCGCTTTCCCGTCACCGTCGTAATCCGCCGCCGCCGGTGTGTCCGTGCCGAGTCCGAAAGCGACACCGGTAAAACCGCCGTCGCTGCTGCGGTTGATATACCAATTGTTGCCTCTAACAACTGCTACATCCGTTCTGCCGTCGCCGTCGTAATCGGCTTGCGCGATTTTGTCGCCGTTCATCCCGAACAGATAAGAAAGCAGAGCGTTATCCGAAGATTTCTGAACATACCAATAGCCCGTCGAAGGGCGGAACACGCTGAAATCGGTTTTGCCGTCGCCGTCAAAATCTCCGGGCGCGGGCTGATCGCTACTCGATCCCCACTGCACCGAAGTTTGTTGTGAGCCTTGACTGCCTTGGACATACCACGTTCCCGTGCCGTTGCCGTCGGGTCGCCAGACGGCGAGATCGGCGGGCGGGGCGGCGTTGGCGTTGACATCTTCGACCGCCAGCATCTTGCCTCCGGCGTAGATATATTCTTTTGAGAGTTGCGGTGTCGGCAAAGGCGGCGGCGGCGAAATAAAAGGATTGATGCGGTTGAGCAAAGTTTGCTCTGTCGGATCGGCATTCTTCAAAGAACCGTCCGCCGACTGCCGCCGTGCATCGTCTTCGAGATATTTGAGTCCCGCTCCCAACGCGCCCAACGCGACGAGCGCAATAATGCCGACGATCAGCCAACCGCGCTTTCCGCCGGAAAACAACTTGCCGATGCGTCCCGGTTTATTTGCCTCTTCTGAAATCGTCCGGGATTTCTTTGCCGCTATCACTTCCGGCAGATGCCGCCTTTCTTTACGTTTTAATTTATTTGCCATAACTAAAATCCTTTCAGCCGACCGAACTGCCGAACATTGCGAACAACCGGCTCGTCGTAGAAATTACACACTCCCGCCGTCAACGGACACACTTCAACCTTTCGTTTCCAAATACTTTTTTTTTTTGGAAACTGCTGTTATTACCGACTTTTCGTTTTTTACTTTCCGGTGAAACGACTTCGATTCAAATCATCGAAAGTGGTGTAAGGGTATCTCTCACAATAAAGTTTTCAAGCCTTATTTTATTTGCTAAAGGCGAAGTTAGCATAGCCGATAAACGGTTGTCAACACATTTTTTCTCCGGCAAGAGGTTAGGATTTTCAACGATTGTTTAACTTTTTACAGCCATTTTAAAGCATAGCTTGAAAACAAAACATTTAACCCTCATATGATTTTCAACGATTGTTTAACAAAAATTATTTTTTCTCTCAAAAAAAGATGAAAAAGCAGTCCATCGAGGAAGATCGACTGCTTATCGATCTCAAACTTTCTCTACACACGCGGATATAAACCGACGTTGCTTTTATTGAATTAAGAATCAAGTAACAACCCACCCGCGTCTGATAACTACCACCCTACCCCTCAATCCACTCCCCGCAGCATCTTTTCAGGTCTTTTCCATATCCTTTATTGTTTTTGTTTATTAAAGCGTTTCCGGGCTTCGGAGATGCTCTGTTTGGCGGTTTGTTTTTTGTGTCGTTAATAGATTTTTGACTGTTTTTTGTAGTTGATGGTTGAGGTGGTGTGTTCCTTGTTATCGGACGCGGAGAGGGGGAGGGTGGTTTCTACCTCTTCTCTATCTTTTCCATCAGCCATTCCCAATCTTCTTCCGTATATGTCTGCTTCATACTCATTACTAAATCTCGGTGTCCTTCCTCTATCCGATCTCTCATTATTTGCACGGTTTTCTCTTTTTCTTCTTTTCCCAACGGTTCTTTTTCCCACGTTTCAAATGTTTCTTCAGCTTTCGATTCTGAAGACTTCCCTACTTTCAATGATTGGCTTACTTTTGAATCAACTTTCTTGACTACCGATGATTTGGTTTCCAGTTTTCGCCTCAGCACTTCTTTGAGAAATGCCGGCACTGACGATACTGCTTCCGTCCGCGCCGCCGCCAATTCCAATTCCATAACTAATAGTTCGGCTACTTCCCGCCACTTTTTACTCTCTGCTTTCTTTAATTTTTTGCCAGTGATACGAATTGATGCTTCGGAAATTTCTTTGATGAAATCCGCGAATGCGGCAGTTTCATCATCATCATTGTTTAAGGTCTTTAAAAGAGTCTTAGGAGTGTTGTAAGTATCTGTGTTTTCATCGTTTAAACTCTGTCTAGTCTGTCTAGTTTCTAGTGTGAGTAGTCTGTCTAGTTTCTGGGCATACCTAGTCACACTAGGCTGACTACTCACACTAGGCAGACTTGTTTCTGCGGGATAACTGGTTTCAATTTCTTCGTATGTGAACACTTTGAATTCATTTCCCTGATGTTGTCCAGCATAAATTTTTATTTCAATTAAACCGATACTTTCAAAATTAGTGATTATCGAATCGAAAGTAATTCTTGATCCGATTCCGGCTTTTTTCATCAACTTGTTTTTGCTGATACGGATTGAATGTGTCGGGGCGATTGCGCCGCGTGTGAGGGAATAAAGAACGTCATAGAGTTGCTTGGATTTTCCGGCTTTGAAAAAACCTTCGGGAATAGCATTTCTTGTAATCGAGTTAGGAATTTTTTGAAAATCTTTTTTTGGAGAAACATCTTTTTTTACAAATTGTTCTGCCTGCCTAGTCTGACTACTCTGTCTAGTCTGACTAGGCAGAGTGGTTTTTTCAGTGCCGGAACTTGGTGAATTGCCCGAATCACTTTTATCAAGATGCTCTTGAAATTCCGCTTGCACCAGTTCCAAATGCGGCATTCTTATATCAGGCACTTTTAACCCAAGCCGCTTTTTTGCTTTCGGGTCACGAAACGGGGAAGTCTTATTTGGCTGATTTTTCTTGTCTTTTTTAACCATTTTGTTTTTTTACAACACTTAGACGGTTGCGGCTAACATTCAATTTCTCTAACACTTCATCAGTGAGATTTTCTAACTGCTCGGATGCTTTATGATTAGGAGCATACAAAACAGCCGGCATTCTTTGGCTTGGAGCTTCCGCAATCTTGGAATAATCGTGAAGATTCGTGTCAAAGACGTGACCAACCATATCAACTGCCTCTTCGACTGCAATTCTAGCTTCTGCGGATAGATTTCGGCTAGCTTTGTATAAATTCATCACCGCTCCCAACATCTTTATGTTGCCGTTTACATTGTTTTTTATCTGTTGAATTGTATATGCCAAATCTGACAAACCGGGCAAACCCATAGCATCAGCCGCGCAAGGAACCAAAACATATTCGGCAGAATAAAGAGCTGTGGTTAAGAGTTTTCCAAGTTGAGGAGGGCAGTCGAGAAATATAAAATCATAACTTGGATGAATAATTTCCACCTGATTTTTTAAGCGATGCGTTAAATAATCAGGTTGTAACTCAAATCTGGCGAGGCGAATATCAGCCGGAACTAAATCTAAGTTTTTAATGGGCGTTTCAATTATTGTATCCGAAAGAGAAATAGGTTCGGATTTTCTTCCGTTAATTGTCTCCGGTTCAATTAAAACGTGCGATAAAGTAACCTCATAGATATTTGAATCAACCCAACTTTGAGTTAAATTACCCTGCGGATCACAATCTATAATTAAAGTTTGAAATCCGCGTAAGGCGCAACAAGCTGATAATTCACGAGTAAGAGTTGTCTTTCCAACTCCACCTTTCTGATTTGCAATTGCTATAACTGACATAATTTATGCTGCTATTTTAATGGGAAAAGATGTTTGACTACTTCTTCGGCGATCCGGTCTATTACGCGCTTGATTAATGCCTTTTTCTGTAATGACCAAAACACGCCCAAAATACCGATGATCTATTTCACCGGCTAACACCATCTGACGAATTCGGCTTGCAGAAATTCCCAGTTCTTGAGCCGCTTCTTTCGTTGTAAATTCTATATTCATTCTGACTTGAAAATTAGCATATCCGATAAATTAACGCAAGCGTTAATTTATCGGATATGAAATAGAAATAGTTTGTGAATTTAAAACTTACGATTCAAAATGCTAGGTATTCAAAAAACCTGAGTCCTGAATTGAAATTAAGCATAAGAAATTATTTCTGCAAAACACAATTTGTAATCTAACATCTTTAGTTTCAATGTGTTCCACAACCCTTGCCAACTTCTCGAATAGACTCTGGTGGCA
>MWWI01000046.1_pt1 | contig 25066 bp, 23 predicted proteins | sample 1047321 | NCBI WGS metagenome assembly MWWI01 (sample SAMN06349966, study PRJNA376086) | soil metagenome | isolation source: FI-1 sample Antarctic (ecotone) soil | place: Antarctica | reverse complement strand
GCTTATGTTCGAGTGGTTGGCGGATCTGTTAAAACCCAAGACCTTAGAAGAAGAAATCAAGAGGGAGCGAGAGCGATTAGCGGCTCGCGAAGCTGCGGCCAGCCAGTGGGCTATCCGAGAGGAAGCCGATGTGCCAGAAGCTCTGGAGGGCATAATCTGGCTTGGCCCATATATCTCCGGTGATTATTTTCCTAAAGGGACCGGGGTGACTCGGCGTGGAACCTGGTTAGCCCTGGATAATGCCTTGTTAAACCAGCACCTGTTTATTCTAGGCGCCACTGGTGCGGGAAAATCAGAAACTATCAAGAGGATCGTTTATGAGGTAGTCAGGAGTAGCGAGCGAGATGTTTATCTGGTGGATGGAAAAGGGGAGGAGGAGTTAAGTTATGAGGTGCGCGCCATCCTCTATGGCAAGCGCGATCAAGTGCCTGTCTTTCGCTTAGGCCAAGATCTACCAGGGGCACGCTATCACGGCTTTCGGGGGAGCAAAACCGCCATTTACAGTCGCTTAGTTTCCATGGTGGGAGTCACGGAAGCAGAAGGCCCCAGTGCTTACTATGCCGATATTAACCGCAATATTCTCCAGCTGATTTGTAATGCCCCTGCAGGGCCACCTCGAAGCTTCCAGGAGGTCGAGGAGCGCTTAGACCTTGACTGGTTCAAAGCCACTTATCAAAGGATGCCGCGGCTGTTACGGCGAGTAGAGCGGCTAGATGAGGAAAAGCTCAACAGCCTCCGAGTCAGGTTAGAGCCCCTGGTGAGTGAATTCGAGGAGGTGGTAGATCCAGACGGATTCATTCTGGAGGAGACGCGAGGCGCGATCTTTTCTATTCGCACCCAGAGTATGGGGGATACCTCCAAGCGCTTCTTGAAGTTTCTAGTCGAGGACTTAAAGGACTTTTGCGGCAAGCGACAAACCCGACCGGGCTTGCTGATCATCGATGAGTTCGGCACTTTTGGCAACGACAACATTATCGCCCTCTTACAGCTAGCCCGCTCGCAACAGTTGGGCGTGATTCTAGCCACCCAAGACGTCTCCACTCTGGGGGATCCTTTAACTGCGCGCCTGATCCTCTCCAATACCCGTACCAAGATTTTGATGGCCACTGATTATCCCGAGGAGATTGCGATGCTAGCCGGGACGATCAAGCAGATCGAGGCCAGTATGCAGCACAATGAAGGGGAAGCGACTGGGATGGGGAGTGCCCGGGAACAAGATGCCTTTCGCGTACCTATGAATGACGTTGCTCGATTATTGCCAGGAGAGGCTTTTGTGATACGCTCCCGCAGTGCCGCCAAGGTGAGGGTAAGTCAGGTGACAAATGTCCCTGACGTGCCCTCTGAAGTGTTGCCCGAAAGAGAAGTTAATAGTTTTGAATCTGATAGCCCTGATGATAAGAGTGCTCCCAATGTAATCGATCTTTTTTAACCAAAAGGAAGGTGAAGTATGTGGGATGATCCTCGAGAGTCAGAGAAGCGAGGAAAGCAGCTCTATCTGGCCACTCTGCTACTGGAGATTCCGGGATTCTTGCTCCGGTTCGTCCTGGTCTATGCCATCGGGTTTATCATCGTCTTGCCCCTGATGCTAAACAGCTTTGCCAGCGATCCCTTTGGTTTCAGTCAATCCAGGGGCTCGATGAGTTCAGAAGCCTGGATGGGTCTGGTACGGTTTCTGGCCTTGGTTATAGCTGGTTTGCCGTTTGTTTTCTCAATCGCCACCTTCCTGTTTGGCGGCGGCTATTATCTGACTCGCTTTGCCATGGGTGCTCGCGAGCCGAGTAAGCGCGAGCGAGAAGCGGTGCTGGCTGCTCTGGAGACAGTTGCGGCTCAAACCCCTCCAGGTACGATTGCTCCTACCAAGTGGTACGTGATTGATAACATCACCCTGACCGCTTTTGTGGTGGGATCAACCCTATATATCACTCGAGAGTTGATCCAGAGCCGCTATCTCGCCCCGGTGATTGCTCATGAGCTTGGCCATATCAACAGCTTCGATGGCCGTTTAACTCTAGCCTTGAGGCGCTTGGTTCTTGCCCCTGTCCACCTCCTGGCCCAGGCTCTGGGGCAACCGGCGCCCGGAAACGTGGTCATCGCCGTGCCCTACGGTGATATGGCTGCCTATACTCAAGCCACCTGGGTCTGGCTGCTATCCTTTTTCATGTCTGTTGCCGGTGGAGGTCTGGGGTTGCTGCTGTTAAACCCTCTCTGGGTCTGGTACTGGCGCGGCCGAGAGTATCATGCCGATTACTTTGCGGCCCAGGTCAATCAAGTACCAGCTCTGATCGAGTATCTAGAGCGCAATCAATTCTTCGATGTGGCTGTGCCCTACTTTATGGCCACTCATCCTTACACTGAACTTCGCATTGATAAGCTCATGGCCTATGAGCAGGGAGCTCGCCTGGGAGCACCGGCCATAGAACCAGCACCTGTGATCGCACCCGCAGTTGAAGGTGCTGAATAACGGGGAGTTTAAGAGTCTTGGAGGCCCCGCTTAGGCGGGGCTATTTGTAGGGGCACCTTTGGAGGCTTCCTGCAAGGGGTACGAGCTGCTGCCTACCTCTTAATGCTAGCACACGGTCAAGGGTCTTCGCTTCGCTCGATCCTGCGGATGCCCCGCTCTGGCGGGCCACCCTTGACTGCGCGTGCAGCAAAGCGGTAGTGCAGGCAGCAGCTTCCACGCCTGCAGATTATTAATAGCTTCCGGGAGGGGGTGAACACCATGGCTAGAAGAGCAAAGATAGCCAAGAATCCAGTCGATGCCATACTCCAAGCAGTGACTGGGCTGATGGAAATAGGAATCAAATGGTTCTTAACCAGATCTCAGCAGGGAGTCTATAAACTCACTGGTAAAGTGGGTGAAAGAATCGCTGCCTGGGCCAAGAAACCCAAGCAGCAAGAGTAAAAACAGTAGAGGCTGGAGGGAGAAATCCCTCTGGCCTTTTTTAGTTGCAGCCGTGCCTAGTGTGGCGCGGGCGTTTATGGAATAGGATTATATTACGCCCGCGCCACCTCTTGAAGGGTTGATTACGGCAAAGAGAGAGGCTCTGGGGGTGGAGGAAGGGTGGCCTGATAGTCTCTCTCGAACTGATCAAGCAAATCCTCTTTGTACTGTTCCAGTAACTGATGGACTTGATCAAGGGGCATGAAGTAGGTGCTAGATAACTCGGGAGCGCACTCCAGCAGGGCCTTGTATTCGCTTTTAGCGTATGAATGGAGGCGCAGGGATCGAAGCTTGTGCCAGATTCCGAGCAACCACTCATGCAGCCAGGCAATAGGGGAAATGAGAGTTTCAGGATAGAACTCGATCAAGAGGTAGATGGTAAAAATAAGGCAAAACCAAAGGGTCGGCATAAGGCTAGTATACCAGTTCAAATCAAGCCTCAAGTTAAAGTTCTTGAGTGAACCGTCAACTCGTACAATCGTACGATTATACGAACTGGCGATTCTGATAAAAGCAACAACATTAGCTGTTACCGCTCCGGTTGAGTATGTTAATGTATCTGGAGGCTCAAATGGGTACAGAAAGACCTGCACAGAGAAGAGGTTGTTTAGAGAGAGTCTTTGGTGGATTACTCGAAGGGTTGAGTATTATATTCCTACTTGTCGTACTGATTGTAGCTATTTATGTTGAAATTGTAAATGTAATTTTTCCTTTGCTTAATGGACTGATTTCGCGCAATCCAGCTGCCGTTACGACGGTTCAAATTACTAGCTACGATGTAATCCTCTGGCTGCTGTCTGCAATGTTTATATTTCTGTTAGTAGAGAAGTGGAGAGATAAACAACGGATAGGTGAGATTGTTAGAGGAGAAGTTGGAGCCGTAATCAAGCCTCTAGTAATTACTATTCAGGAGAAGAGTCGCCCAATGATACCTGCACCTATCATTGGGCAGGACAGATTGTTCCAAGAGGCAGTAAAGACATTAAATGACCAAAATCGACAATGGGAACATATTCGGATATATGCTCCAGTAGGCCTTTGGGACTCTACAAGTGAGAAAACACAATGGTTTAAAGCGCTAGCCTCAGCCTTAGAATCGGGAAAACTAGGGGAACTACGAGTTTTGTTTGGCCTCCCTCCTAAAGATAGATTCCTCGAGTTGAATTTGGAGAATGCGAAGAAAGCTCTAGAAATATTTAAAGATCCGCCTCATGCAACCATCTACTGTATTCCGCCTGCTCAAGGAGGAGTGAACGCGGCACTCGGACTAGGAATGGTAATCTTTGATGAAGAATTACTTGTCTTGGGGTTTGCCCGCAACGAGCAGAGTACTGTTATTGATACAGCAGTTGTAATCGATCAGAATGATGTCGTGAAACGGGCCAGGGAATGGTTTGATAGTCAGGTCTGGCGCTCTTTCAGAAACAAACAGGAATATGCAATCAGAGATGCCTATCCCAGGGTGCCTTTTGAGGAGGGATTGGAGAACATTGATAGGTTGTATGTGGACCCAGAAATATGTAAGTGAACACATATAGCCGGGTCCAATAGGTTGTGTGTTATAATATAAATTATATGTCAAGTGTTGAACAAGAAAGGCCGAAACGCACTTCTATCTCTCGCTTTTCTTATATATGGTCGGCTTTACGAAGTATGCGTTTTCTACCAGAGGAGCAAACTATCGTTGAAATGGTGAACGAGCAACTCTTCCCATCAATAGTAGAACGCTTGGAAGAAGATGGTGCTGACATTGGCAACAGGTTACGATTCATCCAGACTTTAGAACATCCATCTATACCTGAAGAGCACCAATCACAATACCAAAAAGTAGCGGATGAATTGCGAAAACGATGGGGACTAGTTGATCATGACTGTTACTTTAGAAGTGGGATCTTGCAGATCTATAAGAGAAGCATGCCTTCCGATCTAGACTAAATTGCTTTAGCTAGGTACCAGCTGCACTTGCTCATGGGACATGTCCCATGAGCGGGGATAACCAGCGTTAGTAATAATACAATAACTGCTCTGCCGGCCGTATTGCTTGATCAAGACGATCACCATCTCGCGACTAGGCTTGTAACTGGTGACCATCTGCTGGACATCGGGTTCATCGAAGGTCTCAATCACTTCTTGCGGGAGATAAAATAGGGGATGGCCAGCGTCAGGTTTAGGGCGACTCGTCGTATCCACCACTAGGGCACCGCGGCCGTGAGTATGAAATTGAGCCTGTGCTAAAGGGCGAAAGATGTGGAGATTTTCGTAAATCCAAGCTAGGTCGATGAAGCGTTCCCGTTGGGCCCACGCAGGAAGTCTATCCTGGTTATGTCTTGGTTCATGTTCGGGTAATCTTCGCATATAGCTGCGATTGTATCACACCCATTTTTAAAGTGTGGAGCAGTTTTATAGAGCGAGAGGAGCGAGGTCAAGGGCGCCGGCGTCGTTCCGGCGTCCCGGAGGGATTGGAGCGAAGCGGAAACCCTTGACGGAACGGGTCTAAGAGGGACGCTTTTGATGTGTCGGTTGAACTCATGTTCAACCGACCTGCCCCGCGGCGAGCGAAACGTTGTTGCTTTTGTTTAGCCCTTTTGTGTTATTATGCTTAATAAGCATGCAGTTACTTCACTCTTTACTTCCTAATGAAAACACGGATTCACCCGTTGCCCCTCTAGGGTTTGTATCGGAATACGTGTAAAAACCTGCCATAGTAGGAGACGATGGTCCACCAAACTGAGCTCAGAATTGAATCGCTGGCCGTTCCTACAACTTGAAACTTCACTCGGCTTGCACCACGTTCTAATTTAACCTCAAAATTGGCGTAATATGCTTCAACTTGTGCTAGGTTACGGCCTCGAAACGTTGCTCATCTTGTTGACCCATAACGACCGTTATCTTCGCACAGCGTAAGCAGCACGAATCTATGCAAGATCCCGGTGAGTAGGCGGGAAATAGATCCCGATTCAGTAGCTGCTATGGCAGGTTTTTACACGTATTCCGATACAAGCCCCTCTATGCCTCATTGTTGGTGGCGGCATCGTTAAATATGTGCTGGGAGGAAACCTTCTTGATTTCATAGGCCATTTCATAATCTTTATTGGGTGTTATAATACTGTCCACTTCATCCAGAATGGAAGAGATGGGAAACTAAATTTTTTGGTTTTTCTTGCATTGCTCATTTTGTTGTTCATAGGGGCCCAAAGTGTTTTTACTGCTGTGTTCAAGCAATGGCTTGACCTAAGCCCCATCTTTCAGTGATTAACATTTGCTTCAAGTATTTGTTCCCTTGCACTTCATCCAAACATGAGAAACGTGGTGTTATAAACGATTAGAGTTCAACCTCTTTCGTATCATCGTTGAATCGTACGCTTGTACGATCACCTTGTATTTTCTCGCTAGCATCGTCTAAGCCCCAGCTTCCCTCGTTCCTGCTATAAAAGCCCCAGGGGACTTCCCCCTCTGTTGCAAGGGTCATGATAAACTCGCTCGCATACTCGCTCGCCCTTGCACCATTCACCCCGTTTTAGAGTTCTCCAGGTAAGGGAGGTAGATATGCCTCCCATTTTTTATGTACCCGGGGGGCGAGAAAGGGGGTGAAACACATGAAGCTTTTTACCAAGGAGTTGGTTCAGAAGATTCCCCAGTTGTATGCCACTGAAAACGTCAAAGATCCGCTAGTCTGGTGTAAGTTCTTTACCCCCTGGTCGCATTGGTCTTGGTATGTCATCGAGTATGACGGTGAGGATCTCTGTTTTGGGTGGGTAGATGGCGAGTTTCCGGAGTTGGGATATTTTCGTCGCTCAGAGCTCGAGGTCGCGCGCGGTCCTTTTGGCTTGCAGATTGAGCGGGATCGGTTTTTTATGCCGCGGCCGCTATCGGTGATTCAGTCGACGCAATAACCGTCATTAACAGGGGAGGCGTTGCCAGCGCCTCCCCTTGTTTTTGGCAGCATGAGAATGGAGAGTTAGTGGTTTCCTTGTGACTCTTGTCGCCGATAAATGGCTGGCAAATTGGGGGATGAACTAAAGCCGCCGCTGTGATAAAGTGGCTCTATTCGGGTTATATTTGGGTTAGACATTAACCACTAACAGCTCCTTAACAAAGTAAGAGCAGAGCGCATTTTCGCATCTGAGGTCTCACTAACGCAGCGCGATTTTCGGGTGCGGAAACCATTCTCTGCTTCTTTCATATAAGGAGGTTGTCATGGGTTACCTGACCCACGCCGTAAAGGGGCACCACCTGGTGCTCTTTTTTGTTGTCTCCAGGAGGCGGCCATGTTAGCGCATATCTGGAGATGCCGCTTTAACCTGGGAGGACTCTATGCCACTCCAGGAGCTCTGGAGGCCTTGGAGTCCAGAGACTTGCGCCCCGATCATTTCCTGGCTCGCCATGCCCTGGGTGACTGGGGAGATCTGTGTGAGGAGGACAAGCACAGTAACGATCAGGCAGTAGACACTGGTCGCCGGATTTTCTCAGCCTATCAGCTCGACGAGCATCAAAAGCTCTGGATTATCACTGAGGCCGATCGCTCAGCCACAACCCTACTCCTACCCGAGGAATATTAATCATGAACGGATTCTTCGAGGACCTGGAGGACGGATTGGAGCCGGTTGAGGCCGATGATAATGACTGGCTTACCTATGGCCAGGGATGGTCTGACCCAGAGCAGCTCGATGGCGTAGAATCGCCGAACGGCCAGACAGAGCGACCAGACCTGGACACTCTCATCGACTGGTTCACAGAGGATTCCGGCTGTGAAGCCACTGATGGCTGTTGGGTGGAGCCGGATGGCACTTGTCCGCATGGGCACCAGAGCTGGTTGCTGGTACTCGGACTAATTTAACCTCGACGTGGATGATCTGCCACGAACAATCATCCTTCTGAAGCAGAAGGCTCAGATCAATGCCGGCAAACGGTGCTTTTCTGGGCTCAATCCGGCCACTTGTAGGTTTAATCCTTACCCTACTTACAAGTGGCCTTTTTTTCTGGTTCCCCAATCTCTTACTCGCACAATCATACGATTTGACGATTGTGCGATCGGTGCTCTGTATAGAAAATGGCTCTGCGCTTCAGACTATATCCCCAGGCCCAGCTGGTAGTCTTGCGGCGGAGAAAACACGCCAATGATAGTAAAGGGGTTCGGAGCGCGTTTGGCATGGAATTGAAGAGTAGTGCCAAGGAACAGGTGCAAATCCTTCTGAAGAAACTCGCCAAAGTACTTCTGTTTGACGAGCACGTTAGCCGCAGCCTCGTCTCCTTCTGTTTGCGCCAAGCAGTTCCAGTAGAGTGCTCCGATTTCCCAGTCCTCAATCATAAGTTGCCGGGGTCGCTGATCCCCGCACGTCAGCAAACGGTAGTAGTACTTGTACGGCAACTTCTTCACAACCTCGCGCCTCTGCCCTTCACCTGTTTCAACCCAATCAAAAAGACTCATTTGGTTGAGCTGATCTCTCCATTGAGGTTTCCATTCACGCTCGTCTTCCTCAATGACAAAATCAACGATCTCACGAGGCTGGACTGTGACTAGCGAGCGAGGCGCAGCACCGTAAGCTAGGCTAATCACCTCCTCCATCGAGTCATAGACTTCATCAAGCACGAGCTTTCGCCTGTCTCGCCAGCTCCGGTCTTTCCCTGTGGTTACTTTGCCAACGACTCGGGCGTATTCGGCACCCTTACTTGGGCGGTAACTCTCTAGACGAAAGTCCTTCTCATTTCTCACCAGATCAAGTTGAATCCACTCATACTTCTTATATTGTTTATCGTAGGGGAGCGCCCTGAAAGGAATTGGGTAGAGCCGTATCCACTTACCAGACTCATGAATACCGGCCGTACACACCAGCTCATCGTACTTGCCAGAGGGAAGTGGGTAAGTTTTGACCGTAATCAAAACTTTCGTTTTCGGTAGTTCACGAGGTAAATACACACCGTCCTCCAAAGTGCTTTTATAGGTGGACGATAGGTACGCCTATGTCGAGATATTGCTTAATAAACTCGGCGAGTGAATATCGGTGGCACATTTCGGGGTCAGCCTCAAAGCATGTCAAGGCTATCCGCTGATAGTGCTCTAGGAGAGTGCACACCTCATCAATTGCAGTCTCTTGTTTAGGGAGAATCGCTTCTTTGTAGTGCTGAAAGAGTGCCTGGTAGTCCTCGGGCTGATCCAGAGAGCGACGGAGCTTTGAGGGGACACCGAGGTCAGGAAAGTGAAAATAGGAAACGCCGCAGCTTTTAAGAAAGCCGCGCAAGGTGTTCTTTGAAAAGCCGTACTTGCGTGATACCGGGTTCTTGCGAACATCAATGAGTACTTTTGCTCCGTTTGATACTAATTTGTCTAGATAGGCATCAATTGAGATACCTTCATAGCCAATAGTGAACAGAGCAGGCTCATCGCTACTATCACGGTGTTGTTGCCAAATATTTAGTTCTTGAGAGTTAAGCACCGTAGAAGCAATAGTACTCTTGAGGGTTAACTGAGGATACTCTAGATAGGCTTGCCGCACGATTGAGCGGGTATCTTGGTTATTAAACTCCTTCACAAGTGCGTTAAGCGCCATTTGGTCCACAGGACGTAGCTGCGAGACAAATGACTGCGACTTTGATAACACAAATCCAGTTCTATTTTCTAAGTGGCCAAGCTCGATTAGTTTTTCCCGGTCTTGGGATAACACCAAACTGTACCCACCATACTTATAGGCAAAGAAGTCGTAATAGTTAATTCCCGTTCGCTCGCAAAACAGGAGCATAAGTTTCTGACACCGTGTACTACTGAGTTGTCCATTAAAGGCCTGCACCAGCGCTAACAATACTTTCCGTCGGTAATACATATAACTCCAGTTTCGGCTATCAGTACGGTAAGGAACTTCCCTCTCCACAATTGTACACTGTTGTTTGTAGACCAAAGGAGAGGCAATGGAATACTAGAGTAACACAGTAGGCTCTCTACTATCTGTCAACCTAGAAAGTTATTCAGCCTCTTCTGCATACTCATCTAGGACGGTATCGGATAGGTGCGCCAAATGCCGCTGCTGCGCTATTTCTCTAAGGCTGTCATAGGAAAGGTAGGTGCAGCTCTCTACCAAAGGCCCACGGTCAAGTAGAGAGAAAACTGGTCGACGAATCTCAGTGAACACCTTGTCCTTTCGGTTGTAGGGAGCGACGATGTGGAGCTTGATATCCATGTTAGGTTGGAGTGCTAAAAGATCTGCCATACGCAGGATGCCGGAATAAATTGAGGTAGTGTGCTCAACCTCAAACGCCCGTACAATGGCCCGGCCCCGCAGCCAAATGACGTCGATATTTTCAATGGTTTTCAAGGTGGTGTCATCGTAATTTAAGGGGAGCATACTGAGAATCGGAGTCTTGCTCTCCTTCATTAGTTCCACCACCCGTGAGCAGTCACTGTTCGGGATCCAAATCCGCATACCCATCTTGACACCAATATCGGCGATCAAGGCTTGAATCTGTAGAGATTCACGTACCTCGTCAACCGACTCCACCTCAGTGACTTCCTCCTCACCAATATCATCGGGAACAGAAACAGTTATGACCTTGTCTAGTCTCCGGACTCGATGAGTAGTAAACTTCTTATATCCCCGCTCATCAATTGGATACTCACGACCATTATTGGCTTGCTCAAGTATGAGCTTCTCTAAAAAGGTGGCATCAGCATCGTCGAGTTGGTTTAAGCTCGAGCGCAGCTTTCCTGTCCACATCGAGGATTTCTTGTTGTGTCCTTGAGTAAAGGAGAGGGTATTCCAAACCTGGTCATCATGAATAGGAATGGCTTTATTTTTCTCAAGCCAAACGAGAGGTTGAACTTTAAAACGAACGATAAACGGGTCATTCTCCTCAAAGAAGATTGGGCTGTCATCCTCAAAGGCTTCGCTTTCCACCTCCAGTATCCCTACCCACCGCGACAGCTTGGTCATATAACATATAAAGCGATCACCGGGCACGATACGTTGTGCCACATTCTTTTGGCGAATCCGAAAGCCGGAAATAGTTCGGGCTGAGTGCGAAAAGGTTTCATAAGTTTCTGGAGAAAAAAGATTGAGGTAATAAGCCATAGCAGTAGCTCCTTCGACTGCGAGGAAAAATATACATGAGGCAGAATAGTGATAGTTGTAGTATAACACCAATATGATAAGCAGTGAGAACTGCTACTTCCTTTCTTCCTCTCCTAGTGATACACTTACCTTCGTATAAGAACACTTATACGAAGCCGGGGGCGCCTTTTTCGCATTTTTCTGTTTAATAAGGCACACTGGCAGGGTTCTTATACGAAGGTAAATCTGTGACCTAAAAAAACACAGGTAGTACAGGGGGAGGCATGGCCGAAAACGAGGGGACGCTGTCTCTAACCGAGGCACTAGAGCTCTTTATCGTGGAGGGGATGCCGGCTCGCAACTTCTCGGAGCGCACCCGAGCGGTCTACCTGAGTGACTTGCGCAATACGATCGCTTATCTTGAATCGCTCGGGGTGAGGGAGCTTGGCGAAGTGGGGTTACAACATCTGGAATCGTATCAGGCCGAGATGGATCGGCGTGCCTATAAGCCGAGTACCCGTAACCGCAAAACCCACTCGCTCAAGACCTTCTTTGCTTACCTGACGCGACATGCGATTATTATGAAAAATGTGGCGGCCGAGCTGATCCCGCCCGCGGTTCCCACCCAGGAGCCTCGTTATCTGCCCAAGGACGAATACCAGCGCCTCCAGTTGGCTTGTAGGCATCACCCGCGCGACGCGGCCATCATCGAGGTCTTCCTGCAAACAGGTATGCGCCTGTCTGAACTGGCACGGCTAACCCTGGATGACATTGAACTACCCACCAAAATCACCCGCGATCCGGATAATACTGGCGAGGTGCGCATCAAGCGCAAAGGGGGCAAAGTCTCCAGCCTTGTGCTGAATCATAAGGCCTGCAAAGCCTTATCAGTGTACTTGAAGGTGCGACCCCGGGTTTCCTACTCAACTGTATTCATTACTAAGTTCGGTAAGCCCATGGGCGTGCGCTCGATCCAGCAGGCGATTGAGAAGCACTTAGATGAAGCTGGCATTAGAGGAATAAGTGTGCATAAATTGCGTCACACCTTTGCTACCCACCATGTGGCTCAGGGAACTGATCTGAAGCTAATTCAGGATATGCTTGGGCATGCCAGCCTTAAAACCACCGCGGTATATTTAGCTACCGCCAAGAAGGCCCAGCGTAAGGCGCTGCAGGAGAATGCGCTGTAATTGGTGCGCTATGTTGTTGAAGAGACGCATATATGTTTAGATGCTGGAAGAATGATTAGCCTCTCAAGAAACAGCCCGTTGATGGTGTGGGTGTTCTTCGCGGTCAAAAGATATCAGTGCTCCAGAGAGAGTTCTGTAGTAAAACTCATTAATAAAATCTACGACCCAGTGGAGAAGCGTCAAGAACAAGTAATTTTGTTTCCTCAACTCATGCATTTGAGTAATTGGCTTCTCGATGTCAAAAAATTCAAGCGATATTTCATGCGCAAGCGTTCCATCAGCCCGAAAGTGAACAAGGTTATTGCGAAGCTGAAGGAGGATCTCATCTAATTCTGAAGGTAGTTTGTCTACTATACTAGGGAAGTGTTCTGCATTGGATCGAATCAGTTGGAGAGCGTTGCTTAGCGTCTGCGTTGGCACATCATGGCTGGCGGCAATCTTTTCTGAAGCAAGATAAGGTAATAGCTCGCGAGGTACCCCTTTGAAATCAAGATTAACATGAGTGGCATCCTTTTTTGACGCTCGAAGCCTTACTTTGATTGGCTGCTTGACAATGTCTAACCAAGGGTCGCTCGCCGAATCCTCTTCGACTGATGAACGAATGTTTCTGAGGATCTCAGAGAGCGTTGTATCTACTCGCTTATCTGGGTTATCGATAGTGAAAGAGAGAAGGTTGTTGGTCTTAGCAGCCATTTTAAGTGTCCAGTCAACAGATTTGTACTGAACTTGGGGTGTGGAACGGAAAATATCTATCGTCGCGAGGGCATCCCACAGTACAGCTTCAAGTGCAACCAGCAACATCGATATGGCAGCTAATGTCCAATCGCGCCGAAGAAGTTCCGCACAGGCTCCTATTGTCTCCAAAATCGCTTCTGGCACCGTGAACGTCAGATCTGGGAATTCGTCACCATCTCCAGTATAGCGATACCAGTAGAGCGATATTTCGTCTTCCTCATCCCGGGGTTCCCGATCAACGACCGACCACCGAACCTGCCAGTGACCTCTCTCTGTTACGCGCAGTCTTCCTCCTCCTGTTAGAGGAAGTTGCATATGTTGCACTAACGTATTACGAAGCGGAGGCGGCATCTCTTTTTTCTGTAACAAGGCACTAATAAGGTCAAAGAAGGCAGTACTTTCTGGGTTTCCTCGACAGACAAAGTGCAGGTTTCGATACACATCGTCTACCCGTGCTAGCGTTTTGTGGTTGACCTTATTGTAGAGTTCTAGCAGGAGGCTATCTACATCATAAACTTCTATTTGTTGGTGGAGTTGGTCAATAGCTGTTGCGAAAGCACCGTCCCGAGGCTTGAAACGATTAGCCATCACTACCCCCCAAGATCTTGCTTTGAATAAAGTGAGCTGCATCTAACTGAAGCTGGCGGGCTATTTCCAATTGGCGCTTTGCATTAGCTCTCAGTTTCTTCGCGTCTTGAACAAGCCGTTCTTGTACTTCTAAAGGAGGACAAGGGACGTTCAGCATAAGCAATTCCCTACGAGAAATGCGTGGCAAAACGGCACCTGCAATATGATGCAGCAGTACTATCTTGAAGAAGTCGCTATTAAACCACTCGACAAGGAATTCAGGTAGTATCTTCTGAGCACCTTCGCGGACACGCAGGTGTGTTATGTTGGGATCGAGTATGGCGGGAGGTACATCCTCTGGTACTACAGCAGCGGTCCCAATAGCAGGGCCAACACTCACAAGTACAATGTCTCCTGGACGCAGCAATTGTGATGAGTTATCAGGAGTGCTTCTAAGTGAAAGGGTGCGTAATAACTCTTTCTCGAAGTCGATAGAGAAGGGACTAACTGCCCCTGCTTTCAGTAGCTTGATATTCCCTGATTCAGCATACTCCTTTTTAGAAACGATGTGAGGAGGGATGGCTTCCACCAGCTCGTCTAGTCTGGAAATGGGAAAGGGGCTTTGCTCTAGCTGGGTTAAGAATTGCAGTTGTACCGGGTTGTGCTTCGTGGGGGACCATGATTCTCCAATCAGAGCATGTTTAGGTACCTGCCAATAACTCAACTGTTGATCTCCTGTTTGGGAATGAACAGGGTTCCCAGCCTTATGCTCACTTAGGATCGAGAGGAGTTCAGGAAAATCGTCAACGGGAGTTCTCAGCCCACGTTGGTCATAACCAAGGTTTTGCACTTCGGCCATTAGTACAGGCCTTTCTAAGTTTTGCGCTATTGCCTTCTCGAGCACCAGAATAGCTCCTGGGATGCTGGTTCTAGAAAAAACACCCGAGGGGAGAGATATGATTGCAATAGGATCGACAGTTTGTAATAGTTGGTCGCGCACCTCTTGTGTAATGCCACCCTGAAAAAGCACTCCTGGATTAACAAGCAAAGCAGCACGACCACCATTACTTAAAAGGTCTACTATAAGCTGTAGAAAAAGAAGTTCCCCCCGCGCCGTTGGCACCTTATACTGTGCTTGAATGCTCTCATCCTCTACACGGAAGCTGACGCCAAAGGGAGGATCAGCGAGAACTATATCGAAGGAACCAAAATCCACACCTAGACCACGGAGCGAATCTTTGTCTAGAGAGTTAGCGTGGAGAATGTGATCCGGAGATAACCCATTCAGCGCAAAATTCATTGCAGCTATGGAAATAGCAATTTGCGAACGATCCACTCCCCATAATTGAGAGCCTATGTGCTCTTGAAGGTCGGGAAATGGTACTTGATAAGAAGCAGCCCCTATTTCTGCCAAGCGATCAGCTACGCGGAGAAGAAACAGTCCGCTTCCACAAGCTGGATCAATAACATTATTCCCCTGCTCAGGTTCGATAGCATTCACTAAAAAATCGGCAATGTGCGGATGAGTAAAGAACTCACTTGTTCGTCTGTCCCCCATCGCGCCTGCAAAAGCAGTCCACATCCATCGACCACGTTGCACGGTAGGCATGTTGAGAACGGAAAAAGGTTCAAGTTGTCTGAGAGCTTCAAGCAATACCGACTCAGGGAAATGAGGAAATTGCGGAAGTGCTGTAATAGGTACTCCGGCTTGCAGTACCAAATTGTTGAGTTGGTGAACTGTGTTATTTCTTGGTGTATTAGAGGTTGGAAGGGAGGAGGGTTTACCTGCCAAGATATTGCGTTCATCCTGCATTTTGGCTAACAACAACATTTGGAGTATTGGAAGATGTTTTTCTGTAGGGAGAGAACCGCGTAGGTTGTTAGACATCTCCCACAAGATGCGTTCCAGGGTTGTGTCGTCGGGAATGACGGTAGTCGTATCAGAGGCAATACCTTGTTGTGGTGGGGTCTGTAGTGGCTTGAAGGCGTGCCCTGGAGGCAGGCGCTCGAACCAAAGAAAACGGTTACCATCTGTAAGCAGAATATAAGGGGTGGAACCAAAGCTCAAAGCCAAGGCTTGTGCTTGTTGGATCGCTGGATGAAGAGTAGGTAGTTCAGGGGGAAGATTGGATTTTATCTCTACAACTACGACGGGTTGGGTTTTGTTCTTATCCTCAAAGACAACAAGATCAGCACTGCGCGATGAGGAATCTGAAGGGGAAATGTCTTCAGCAATAAATTTAAAGCCAAGGCTATGGAGATAGGAGAATAGTTGTGCTCTGGTTTTGCTAGCGTTGGATAGTTCGGTTTCAGTCATCTTCTTTCTGCCTCTTACCTATTAAAGCTCTGCCGGTCAGTGCTCCTGAATGTGCAGACCCCCATAACATGTCCTGTAGCAAGTGAATACTTCGTAAGCACCGTTAATGCCATTCCAAGGAATCTTAATTCGTCAGTATGCTCCTTGAAATGTGGTTCTGATACTGCTTGTGCTTGTGCACTCAGAACCGAAACTAACCTCAGTTGAGCCAAACCCTTTGGGATGTATTCTTTCTCTGTCATTATTTCTCGCCCTTACACTTGGTCATGAACAGAGAAGCAACGTTATAAAACAACAGCAGTTCTTTAATATTCCCACGAGGTGTGGCCTAGAGGAGCCTTGTTCAACTCGTCTCTAATGAACTGCCACTGCGGCATGAACTGATTCAGGTAGGCAATGAACCTGTCGTTATGATGGCGCTCCAAGAGATGCACCATCTCGTGGACGATGATGTATTCGAGGCAGCGCGTGCTCTTTTTGGCGAGTTCGAGATTAACCCAGATGCGGCGAGCCTCGATATTGCAGGTGCCCCACTTAGTTTTCATCTGCTTTACACCCCATTCAGCCACCTCTACCCCTATGATAGGCTGCCACTTGGCAAGCAAGGGAGGAATAATCGCCTTGATCTGAGCGCGATACCAGGTCAATAGAACCTGCTCTCTCTGAGCCGTATCGCTACCCGTTCTGACAATCAGATCAAGGGTAGTCTTATTGCGAATAGTGACGTTGGGTGGACCATCGTGATATACGACATTCAATCGGTAGCGGTGGCCCTGAAAATAGTGGCTCTCCCCGGAGACATACTCCCTTCCTGGCTGTCTCTCCTGCTGGTGATACTTGGCTTGCTGGCGCCGAATCCATGCCAAGCGCCGAATTACGGCAAGGCGCACCGATTCATCATCGATCTGCAGAGGCGCAGCCACCCGCACACGGCCTGTAGGAGGGTAGACACCAAGATGGAGGTTTTTAATGTCTTTGCGGACCACATCCACTATCAGGTCGTTGACGGTAATTTGATGCATCTTAGTACTCATTCTGATGCTTCACTATCTCCCATATACGTAGTGCCTCGGCTTCATCAAGGGTATGCTTGCGAACGACCCGTAGCACCTCGCGCTCTTTGATTTTGTTTCCCCGCCACCCATCTTTTTTGGTCCGTCGAATTTCCTTGTCAAGGGCAATGGCAAGCGCTTCGTTCTCGCTTAGGTTGTCATAGAGGGCTCGTCTGGCAGGTGTGTTGAGTGATGAGGGGTATCGGCTGCTCTCTGCGGGGTTTTGTACTTGCTTAGCGAGCTCCACGATGCGGGCTAAGTATGCTTGATAGTCGAGTGTTTGAGCCTTGCGTGCCTGAATCAAGGAATCAAGCAGTTTCGACATCTTCTCGTAGTACTGTGGGTTGATGGGCTGCTCGTCAATAATCACTCGACGAAGGTTGTTTTCGATGGTCTCAGCAACCGCCCCTTTGTCCCGACGGATGCTTTTGGGGAGCGACTCTATCGCGTCGGCCCCACGCTCCACGACCAACTGAATGAGCGACATATCATCGAACTCCGAGATCTTCTCGCTCTCGCCGGCGCGGATGTACGAATCGATCAGGTGGCGCATAGCAGGCTCGTAAGTCTTCAAGTCGATATAATCACCGCTTGCCAGCTTCACCTCTTGGCGCACCTTCTCGTAATGTTCTACTTCCTGTTTAATCAGCTCAGCCTCTTGAGGGCTATATCCCACCTCGGTCATTTCATTGGCCAGGTTGGCATAGGCGCGAACGAGGGAGGCAACATGCTTGTAGAGGGCCACCCGCTTCGGCTCGTTGTCCTTGAGCGCGTCTTGGTCTGCGGTGTCCGCGGCACAGAAGTAGCGCAGGTACGCAGCGGTATCACGCGGGGCTTCTACAGGCTCACAAAGGGCCTTAACGGCTTCCCTCGCCTCTTCTAGCTTCTCACGAACCTTGTCTAGCCGATCACTCAGCAGGCCCGTAACATCTTCCTTGGCATATCCATCAAACGCTTCTGAGGTGTAATTATTGATGGACTTTTCGAGGGTCTTGAACAGGTCTCGATAGTCAATGATGTAGCCGTAATCCTTGTCCTCCCCATCCAGGCGATTCACGCGGCAGATAGCTTGAAAGAGGCCGTGGTCCCGCATCGGTTTGTCAATGTAGAGATAAGTCGCCGGGGGCGCATCAAAGCCAGTGAGTAGTTTGTCCACGACGATGAGAAGCTTCATTTGACCGGGTTCTTTGATGAACTTCTCTTTGACGACCTCCTCGAACTTGTCCGGATCTTTCCCATCCAGCATCTTGTTGTAGATCTCGTACTGGCGTAGCTTCTCCGTTAGCCCCTCCCCTGTCTCTTCCCCTTTAATATCCGAAGGGGAAGGCTTGTAGGAGGTAACAATGGCGCACTTGTCGAAGCCTTTTGAGGTGAACATCTCGTAAAACTTACAGGCAGAATAGATGCTACCCGAGACCAAAATGGCGTTTCCGCGGCCGCTCTGGAGTCGGTCGCGGGTTTCCATGTCGAGCAGAATGTCATCAACGATCTGCTCAAGTCGTGACTTCGAGCTGAGTACCCGCTGCATGGTGCCCCAGCGCTGTTTTAGCTGAGCCAGCGCGACGTCGTTCAACCCTTTTGTTTTTAGCTCGAACCACTGATCGATCTTTTTGGGGGATGAAATCGTTTGGTCTATATCGCGGGCTTCATAGAGTAGGTCTAGCACTACCCCATCCCGCACCGCCTCGTCAAACTTGTAGGTATGAATGAAAGTACCAAAGATTTCGATGCTGGTTTGCTTGTCGGCCTTCAGCAGTGGGGTTCCAGTGAAGCCAATGAACATGGCATTGGGAAGTATCTGTTTCATTGCCTCATGGAGCTTGCCCGACTGCGTGCGATGACACTCGTCTACATAGACGTAGATGTCCCCTTTGGCCTTGAAATTAGGCGGGAGGCTGCGTCGCATCTCGGCAACAAAAACCTCAACATCACTCTCGTCTTTTCCCGCGAACTTATGGATGAGCGAACAGATGAGCCAGGGTGTGGTCGTGTTGAGTTGACGAATCAAGTCCTCCCCGCTTTTCGTGCGGTAGATTGCCTCGTTCACTCCCCCAAAGACCTGTTCAATCTGCTCGTCTAGTTCGGTACGGTCGGTGATGATGAGTACACGCGAATCCGTAATGTTTTCTCGGATCCACTTGGCCAACCAGACCATTATCAGGCTCTTACCACTTCCTTGAGTGTGCCAGAGGATGCCTCCCTCGCGTTGCTTCACTCTCTCTTGGGCGGCCTTCACCCCGAAATACTGGTTGTGCCGACAGACCTTTTTTGTTCCTGCGTCAAACACAATGAAGTCATGTATCAGTTCCAGAAATCGCTCTTTGGCGCAAAGTTGAAGAAGATGCCGATCCAGTAGATTCTCGACTTGGCTGGGCTCTTTCCAAGTAAGATAGTATTTCTCAGGAGTCTCGATGGTCCCATAGCGCAGCCCCTCTGTATCATTACCGGCCATGACGAACTGCATGGTGGTAAAGAAGGGCTGGATGAATACTTTCTTCTGGTTGTCGAGGTTCTGGCGGATGCCGTGACTCACCGAGATGATGGAGCGTTTCAGTTCAAGGACTCCCAAGGCGATGCCATTAATGTAAAGTACTACATCGGGACGCTTGGTGTTTTCCCCCTTCACCGTTACCTCTTCGGCAATAGCAAAGTGATTGTTGAGCGGACTCTGCCAGTCAATGAGCCAGACCGTGATGTTGTTCACGCCCACATCTGGCCTAACCTTTATGCCATAGCGCAGAAGCTCATAGACCGCCTTGTTACGATCATAGAGACTCTTGGATTGGTCTCCGGCCACACGGTTCAATTCATAGAGGGCACGGGTAATAAGCGAGTCACTGTAGCCTTGCCTTTCAAGAAACGAGCGAAGATACCCCTCTTCAATATTGCTGTTGCCAATTCTCTCCTCCCAATTACCTAAGTAGACATACTTCAGGGTGTCAGTGAAGAGTTTGACGACTCGGTTTTGAGTTGCGCGCTCGATCTGTCCAACAGTACTCATATCAACCTCGTCTTTCCAGAGAGCAACTCTTGTAACATGCCTTGTTTCAGAGCACGAGTTTTGTCGCGTTGCTGCTCCAGCGTTCTGACTTCGTTATCCATGTCGGAAAGAACCATCGCAATGGCTTGTTGTTCCTCCACGGTTGGCGGGAGCGGTATTTCTATAGTCTTTAAGTTGCTCTTCGAGATTCCGAATACAGATATTCCAGTAGCGATTTTGATTAATGATTGCTTTACTGATTCTATTGATGTGATATACGCTTTGTATCCGTCCGCCACCTTGGTCTTGTCGCCCCGTAAAAGTAAGGTGTGAAGTCCCGCAACAACTCGTTGTCCATTAACATTCCTTACTTCAATACTTGATCCAATGCCCTCGTAGTCTTCTGAAGCGTCGGCTAGGACTAAATCTCCGTCTACTAGTAATGGGAGATTTTTGACTTTGACTCCGTCGATAAAGGGGATATCGTCGGTCTCGCAATCTAATACTAAAGACCACTTGGTGTGAATATCTCCATAGTGGATGTACTTTGTGTCTCCAAATTCTGCAAGCTCGCTTCTTGAATTGCTTCCAGTTGATAAAAACTCAAAACATTCTTCGAAAGTTTTCGACCCCCACTCTCCATTGAAGCCTGCAAGCCGGGTCTTGCCAGTAAGGAGTTGTTGCATCACTGCTTGCTTGAGGTAGTATTTCTTGGTAATAAATTGATCCAGTTTTGTGATAAGTTCATCAACATCGCTCAACGCTGTAGCTATAGCCTCTTGTTCAGGAGGGGGAGGAAGCATGATTGGTATACCTGCAATATCTCCCATATTGATCTTCTTGGGGGTTGCATTCACAAGAGATCTTTTTTCTACGTCCATCACAAACTGACGCGACTTCGTGTACGCATACAAATAGGCGGGAAGCACTACTTCGTTGTTGGGCTTAAGGAGGGCCAAGCTTACATATATGCTAGCGTTCACGTCCCAATCAATCAGCTTTGTATCTCCTAATGACCCAATCCTTGTAAGTAGAATATCTCCTTTTTCAGGTTTGCACCTTTTAATTAACTTGCTGTGTTCTTCTGCGGTTATAAATTTTGTTGACACAAAATTGTCGGCAGTTACATTCTCGACGCTATAGAAGGGAATCCCGTCATCAGCATACTTGGGCGTATAGTGGGTTCCATCCGTGATGGAGTAACACAAGTCCCCTAGCGTCTTAGTCTGCCAAGTCTTAGGAATATTGACTGTTTCAGATTGCATGTCCGCATTTAGTACCATATAAACCCCATCCGCTTCAAATGGCTGGCTACCTTGCTGCTCAGTACTTCAGCTGCCTCTGATAATGAGGGAAGTGGTATGGCGTATCGATTCCCCAACTCTATAATACGTCTAGCTAATCTCCGGGACACACGTTTGCGTTCACCCTGAATTACTGCTGCTAGAGAAGTTAACCATTTGTCGTCCACCACTAGTATCTTTACCTCGTCATCACGCAACCCCCCATACTTAGCAGCAACCTTAGCGTCTAACGCCTTGTGAGCCGACCGTAGGTTCTTACTTATTACTGCTTCCTGTTCTATTAGACGAAGGTACCTGTTAAGCATTTCATGCTCATCTATGTATTCAGGGTCGTGCGCAACCTCCTTTATGCGTGACTTCACAGTTCCTTTGGTGATTTTGCCCTTGTCATTTATTACCTCTGACAGAAGGCCTTCTTCGCCACCGTGTTCTTCGACTAGCTCCTCCATTTGACGGATGATATTGTCTCTATCGGCTTCTAGCGCGTTAATTGCCTCCTGTTCGGCAACAAAATAGCGATTGACTATAAACTTTGGTGGAATGAGGTCGGAATTGGCTTTCCAGCCATCAATTGCAATGATATAAACATCATCCTGCATGGTCTCGCTCCAGTAGCTCATGAGGTGCTGGTAAATGTTGTACTTGTCGATGAGAGGGACGGGCGCGAAGGTTCGAAGTAAATCTTCGGAGAGGATGTGAACCAACTCTTTTGGGTGGCTGCCTACTGTGAGTCCTTTGAGGGTCTCTAAGTGTTTGCCTTGCCACTGAGCAAACGCTTCATTAACAACAACGGTGTACGCCTCAAATTCGGGGTGTGAAAAGATGGTGCGATTAATCTCTTCTTTATCCACCAAAAGGCATCTGTAATCAGGGCGTGAATCGTTAGTAAACAACTGTGCCTGGAGTGTAGGGAATACTGTCCAGTACGTACTGAGGTCGTCTATGTCTTTGACTGGGATGCCTCCCAAGAGATGCGCCTCGATATCCTGAAGGTCTTCAGGTTCTGTGCTATCAATGTAGCGTGGGATGTTGAGGTTGTAGTCGTTGGCCTCAATCTCAGCATGGCTTACAATGCGCGAATACTTAGGTACCTCCATTTGGCGATTGAAAACATCAACAATCTTGTGGATATCCTGGTGGCGTAGGCGGTTCTTGTTTCCATCCTTCACAAAGCTTTTGCTTGCATCAATCATGAAGACGCCAGTGCCGGCGGCAGCATTTTCCTTGTCCAGGACGATGATGCAGGCCGGGATGCCAGTGCCATAAAAGAGGTTAGGGGGAAGTCCGATGATTCCCTTTATGAATCCTTTGCGAATAATGTTCTCACGAATCGCTGCCTCGGCATTACCCCTGAACAATACCCCATGTGGCAAGATTATTGCACCCTTACCAGTACTCTTCAGGGAGCGCAGGATGTGAAGCAAGAAAGCGTAATCACCGTTCTTCTGGGGTGGTATGCCGTACTCAAAGCGCTTGTGGTCATCTTTGTGAGGATTAAAGCCGCTACTCCATGCCTTGCTGGAAAACGGTGGATTGGCAACGACAAAATCAAAGGTCTTGAGGCTTCCGTCGCGGTTCTTGAAGTGTGGGTTGGCGAGCGTATTGTCCCTCCAGATCTCAGCTGTCGGGTTGTCATGCAGAATCATGTTCATCTTAGCAAGGGCTGCTGTGGCGTTGTCCATCTCTTGGCCGTAGATGGTCACGTCAGTGGGAGCTTCATCGGCTGCCTTGAGGAGGAGTGACCCGGAGCCGCAGGTCGGGTCATAGATCGTCTGGCTTTGACTAGTAGCTGTGTGGATGGAAATGACCTTCGCCATGATACGCGAGACCTCAGCCGGGGTGTAGAACTGACCCTTACTCTTGCCCGACTCTGTGGCGAAGTGGCGCATGAGGTACTCGTAAGCATCCCCCAGAATGTCATCGCCCTCGGCTCGGTTTCGGCTGAAGTCAAGTCCGGGATTCTCGAAGATGCCGATGAGGTTGGAGAGGCGGTCTACCATCTCTTTGCCTCGACCGAGCTTTTCGGGATCGTTGAAGTCTGCGACATCAATCACACCTTTAAGATCGTTAGCCTCGGCGAGCTTAGCAATAATCTTATTGATCTTGTCGCCAATATCTTTGTCTCCCTTGAGGGCTACCATATCGGTAAAGCTCCCTCCTGGGGGGATCTCGATCAGTGCGTGTGCACGTCCAGCATATTTGTCAGAGACGTATTTCACAAAAAGGAGGACGAGTACATAGTCCTTATACTGAGAGGCATCCATGCCGCCCCGTAACTCGTCGCAGCTTTTCCAAAGTGAGCTGTAAAGCTCTGATTTTTTGATTGCCATGCCTTTACCCTTATTGTTAAGTATAATTGCTATTATACGGGATTGTGCTATCCCTGGTGTGTTTTCCCTACTGGTTAGTAATCGAGCATCGCCAATCCTCTAGAAACGCCAACACCGCATCATACTGCTCCTGCCGAATCAGCTTATAACTGCTCACTCCAAAGCGACGGTACAGCTCAGCAAAAACTCCTTGATAGTGATTCTTACCACCTTCTTGGGAAGTCAGAAGCTCTGCAAGAGCCTTGACCTGCCCTGCTACTTCCTGCGCCTGGTCATCATTGATGAACGATCCCGGAGAGATGCGTGTCTCGACAGCACTCAGGCGGCGGTTCAGAGCTTTAACCACCTCGGCAGCACGATCTATCCGTGCAAGAGCGGTGGCTGCCTTAATATCCACCAACTCTACCCTCCCCTCCATCGCCATCTGCTGCTCGGCTAAGGTGGCAATGGCTAGAGCAAGACCACGGACTTGCTCTAGTGGGCTCTGGAAGTGAGAGGATGATTGTGGCTCTGGCATGGTGGTTTGAAAGGCTCGCCAGAGCACGTTGAAGCACTCTTCCCGGTAGCGGATTAGTTTCTCTTGAAGCTCCTCTTTAATGCGGCCAACCTGAATGCCAAAGAGCCAGCCAGGAAGGTACTGGAGCTCTAAACAAAGAGTGCTATAGCTCTTGCCATCAGCGGCTGTGACCTCGACCAGCGTGGAGTGCCGGGAGAGCACCTCGTCGCGCTGGATGCGCTGATACTGGGGTGGCCAAGTCAGACCTAGAAACTCGGTCAAGGAGCGCAAGGGCACATAAGCCTGCTCCCCCACCATGGCCACCACGATCGGATCACCATAAAACTCAACGACCTGCTCGACTTGTGGTACCAGAACGACTGACTCTTCTGCCATCTCCCCTTCTCCCTAAATGCAGTCGTTATTATAACGATAACGACTGGGCTGCGATCACCAGTGAAGGATTCGTATAGCCAGAGGCTACTCACCCCCTCTTGACAAAAGCTTAACTCAACTGCGATAATAGCGCAATCTACACAAGTAATCTAAAGGTTATATGAAAGTACTCGGACACATGGAAAAAACAGTTGGCGCCTTCGAGGTTCGGCGGAAGTTTGGGGAGCTCTTAGACGAGGTCACTCAAGGCGATAAGGTCGTAGTGGAGCGACACGGTAAAGCAGTGGCCGCGGTGGTACCCATCGAGCTCTATGAGCAATGGAAGCGCCAGCGACAGCACTTCTTTGACACGGTACGCGAAATCTCCGGGCGCGTGGACTTAAGTGAAGACGAGGCTATGGAACTCGCCCTTGAGGCACAGCAGGCGGTACGGGCTGGTAAATAAGTATGCGCCTGGTCTTTGATACCAATGTCATCATCAGCCGCTATCTCTCCCCTCAAGGAACACCGGCCAAACTGTTTCAGGCTTGGGAAGAAGAAGTCTTTACACTCTTGGTCTCTGAGCCGATCCTGGCAGAGTACCAGACGGTGTTGGGATATAAGAAAATCCAGAAGCTCCACGGCTTGGATGAACAGGCCATTGAAGCAATCATCATCCAGTTTCGCAACCTAGCCGAGCTAGTCGAGGTCACTACCTCGCTTGAGGTTGTGAAGCGGGA
>MWWI01000045.1_pt1 | contig 25757 bp, 35 predicted proteins | sample 1047321 | NCBI WGS metagenome assembly MWWI01 (sample SAMN06349966, study PRJNA376086) | soil metagenome | isolation source: FI-1 sample Antarctic (ecotone) soil | place: Antarctica | reverse complement strand
GGAGAAGACGCGTGATATCTGGTGGCTGTTTGAACGTACTCGTCCAGAGATGCGAGAGGCATTAGCCAGCCTTGATCGGTACATCGTGACACCAGTGGTAGCAAAGCATCGCATTTTTGTGTTTCTACAGCAAGGCACGATCCCAGACTCGAAGGTGACTGTATTTGCACGAAGTGATGATTATACGTTTGGCATATTACATTCTCGAACCCACGAAGTCTGGACTTTGCAAAACTGCTCGTGGCATGGTGTTGGCAATGATCCAACTTATAACACCACAACATGTTTTGACACATTCCCTTTCCCCTGGTCTCCTGGTAAGGAACCCACTGAAGATCCCCGTGTTCAGGCCATTGCCCAAACCGCGCAAGAACTGGTCGCCAAGCGTGATGCGTGGCTCAACCCACCAGGCATGGCAGAAGCTGATCTCAAGAAGCGCACCCTCACCAACCTCTACAACGCCCGTCCCACCTGGTTGGACCTGGCGCATAAGAAGCTGGATGCTGCGGTAGCTGCGGCCTATGGCTGGCCTGCGGATCTCACCGATGATGAAATCCTGGCGCGGTTGCTGACGTTGAATCTGGAACGGGCGGCAAAGTAAGTAAATCATACTCCCTTATAGAAAGCCCTCGTCATGTTGTCCTTACTACGAGCCACCGTGAACTGCTAGCCATGCCAACACTTTTAATTGTGCTGGCGGTGCTGGCCTGGTTATTCTTGGCTACACGTACTCTATGGGCAGCAAATTTAATGCCCACTCCAAAATGGCTACAGCAACGTTTTCAGAAGTTAGGGAAGCCTACCCTGGTTCTTATGACTTTTGCGTTAATCTGCCTGCTGTTTGGTTTGAGGATCGGCTGGGAGGAATATAAGAAAGGTGCTGATCTATCCTCAAATATTGCCATTGAACTAATAAGTATAGCTGTGACAATCATCGTGCTTGACCGTATGAATGAATGGAGAAGTCAGTATCATTATAAGAAATCTATCATTCAGCAAATGGGAAGCCAGAGCAATGACTTTGCCTTGGACGCTGCACGCATTGCGAAGAATGAAGGGTGGTTGTCTGACGGTTCATTCCAAGGTGCTAACCTGTCTTTTGCTAATCTCCAAAGGGCTAAGCTGTTTGGAGCGAATCTCCATGGGGCTTCCCTATCTGGAGCGAATCTCCATGGTGCTGTCCTGAGAGAGGCTAAGTACAATTCAAAAACAGTCTGGCCTGACGGATTTAATTATGTTGACGCTGGTGCAATTGAGATAGAAGATTAGCGACCAAACAACCGTTGCCAGAATCCCTTGGGCTTATCAACTTCTGCCTGAGCTGGTGACGGTGGGACTACGCTATGTACTTCTGTTAGTCTCAAAGTAAGTTTACGACGTTCTTCTGTTTCTGCCTCTAATCGCAAAGATAGTCGTCGCCTTTCCTCTGACTCTGAATCGAGGCGAGAGCGCAGATCCGTTACCATTTCACGCAGTAAATCTACTTCACGCTGTAAACTACCTGTGGACTGTGCTATGTCCTGTTGCACACTTGGCGGAGCTGGTTGGTGCTGACTATTGCTGACTGGCGGATACACCCTAAACAATTCAACCGGTTCTATACGCCACTCGCCTTTTACGTCTTTGGTGGCAGATACTTTACCTGTCTTGATTGCCTTGAATATCCCTGCTTTACTTAACCCCACTAAATCTGCGGCTTCTTTCGTGGAAACTCCCATTGTGTACTCCCTATATTCTATCGCACACTTGTCTATGGACTGTACGCACTGACACTGTGTACGACGTTACACATGGCTTTTTGGGTACTTTATTGTCAGAGGAACGTATTTTTACGTACTTGTAGCGATTAGAAAGTATGGTATACTTGTATATAACATTGCAGTAGGTTAGACAGGATAGAGGAATGGCTGATAACGAGATTATGACTGTAGAGGAAGTGGCAGCCTATTTGCGACTGCACAAACAGACTGTTATGCGTTTAGCAGCACGTGGCGAGTTGCGTGGGGTCAAGGTGGCGAACCAGTGGCGCTTTAAGCGAGCAAATATTGAGGCAACATTAGACGCTGCACCGGAACCTACACAGGCCGCTAATCTTAGAGATAAGCTAAGCGCACTGTAACCAAATAGAGAAGCGCCCATTGCCAGTGCTTGCGACACTGACAACGGGCTAAGTCAACCGCTGACGTAAGCAGCGCCGACCTGGGTCTATTGTATCCTGGATCGGGCAATGCTTGCACCTTAACCCTAGCGGAAACGTTAGGGATTTTTGTTATAAGGGGAGCAAGAGATGGGCAACGAAGTGAGAAGTAAGAATTATGGGAGTACATTTGTACCGGCAATCATAGAGCGCAAACCAATTGTCGCAACACTAGCACCCATCGAAGTAGGAACACTTCTTCCACAAGCGGGGATGAGTGGGCACGCCAGAATGGATGACGATGCAATCACCCACGCCAAGGCAACGCTTCTGGTCGCCCTGGCTTACATCATTGCTGCGGGAATGATAACGGTGGGACTCCTGCTGATTGTGTGGCTTTACAGGGGGCTAGGAGAGGGTTTTGCGGCTTATACATACACTGGACTCATTATATGGGGATTGTGCGTCCTGGCGGCGCTATGGGGCAATCGTAAGCAATCGCTATGGCACTCACCAACGGGCATAGCACACCATGAGCTGGATAGCCGCGAGAAGATAGCACTTCACGCTATTGATACCCATGCTTCATTGCTACTCAAACGGTGGGCAATCGACAATGAGTGATAATCATTTGCTGCTAGAGTTGCGAAGATTGCAATCAGAAAATAGGAAGTTGAGAGCTGCATTGAAGATTAACGGGCGACACGCCAGGCGCATCCAACGCGCCTATGATACTGGCTTGCTGTTGGCGCAATGGCATTGTGCTTATCTACCCACTAGCCGAGAGTTTGCACGCGAGCATGGCATTGCACAACGCCAGTGGCAAAATGGCATAACGTTGCTGCGGCTGGCGCGAGTGGTTGACCTGGCGGGGCGCTGGCATTATCACGATTTACCCACCATAGAGCGCAAGCTGGACAATGCCACTGTGGGCGCCAATGCAGCACCTGAAGCGTTTTTCTCACGCGGCCCAAAACATATGAGAGCGTGACGCACTTGTATAACCGTCACAGTGATGCCCCGGTGGGCAAAACGTCACTATACAGGATAGAAGTAGGGGAGGCGCCCCAGTGAACTTTAGGCACTTTACGCGGTGGGTAGACGCTTGGCGGGCTTTGCTATCTTCGTAATTTGCGAAGATATTTTGAGCATTTTACGCGGTGGGTGGGTGTCATGCTTTTGAAAATGCAGAATGGTTGAAGATGATGGCGAGCTATGCTAAACTATGTCAAGTGTTCACGAGTAAAACACACTATATCTAGTGTGTAGACGCAAAAAAGAACCGAGTTGCTCTGGCGGGCGTCCGGTTCTTCTTTGCAATGCATATCTTGATTCAATACCATTGTATTGTATATTCGCATGCAAAGCATGTCAAGCATATCAAAGCAACATTTTGTTGCACGAAGGAACGAGCGCCCGCCAGAGCTATTAAGCCTGTGTGGGCGTTTTTTATTTGTCATTGCCAAAGGAGGCAAACGAGATGAAAGCCATTGCAAAAGAAAGCGACAGACGCGGACGAAGCAGCCTGCGCGCCTATCTACCCATTGCAACAAAGCAACGGCTTGTTGCTGCTGCGGAATTAAATGGCGTGACGTTGACGGGTTTGATTGTGGCAGTTGCAGAAAATGCCCACAGGATTTTACCCATGTTGCGCCTAGACGGTGGCGATGCACAGATGCAAAACGCAAAGAGCGACGTTAGTGACCGCCAAGTCATTGCTAACGTCGCTCTCTCAAATCAACTATGCCCATAAAACACCAAACCCCGCCAGGCAAGCGGGGAAAGGCACAACAAACAACCTGAAAGGTATTAATATTATGCCTCAAATCCCACAGCGCCGCAACAATCCTAATCAGATTCCCATCTATCGCTCTCAATCCAACCAGGAACGCAATGATCTGCAATTGTCGCTGTTTGGGGAGGTGGCGCCATGATGCGTATCAGAATTATTCGTGGGGTAAAAGGATGGCGCAAACCACAGGGCGCCAAATACGTAACAAGGGGTACGCGCTGGGGCAACCCGTTTGATTGGCGCAAGGTTGGCCGCGCTGAGTCGGTAGAACTATTCCGGCAATACTTAGCCGAGATGACGCCGAGTGAACGGGAAAGTTTCATAGCGCCACTGCGGGAAGCTACAGCCTTGTGCTGCTATTGCAAACCCACCGAGCCATGCCATGCAGACGTGTTGATTGCGGAGGCGCTGCGATGATGGCAACCACACCCACACCCAACAACGGAAGCAACCTGGGCGGGAAAGCTGCAACGGTAGACGATTACATAGCCCTGGATCAAGAGGCGGCTGTACAGGTCGAGCCGACTATTCCCCCAGCGGATAACGTGCCACGATTCAAGCGGCTGACCCTAGCGCAAGTAATGGCGCTCCCACCAAAGGAATGGCTTATAGACCAAATTCTGGGGCGTGGTGACTTGATTATGGTGTATGGCGCACCTGGCAGCGGCAAGACGTTTGCAGGGCTAGACATGGCCTTTGCTGCCTGTTTGGGCAAGAGCTTTGCAGGACGATTTGAAACGCCACGTTCCTTAAATGTTGCCTATGCTGCTGGTGAGGGTGGAAGCGGCCTGGCGCAACGTTTGCAAGCTATGGCAGATTTTTACGGCGTTGACGATATTCCCAACCTTCACATTTACATGACTGCACCCCAACTATTCAACATTCAAGACCCATGCAACGCTGCACAATTTGTTCTCGAATATGCGGCGGCACAAGCTGCGGGCGACGTTGAACCCCTTGACGTGCTGATCCTTGACACTCTGCACAGCGTTTCCTATGGAGCTGGTGAGAATGACACTAAGGACATGGGCGAAGTTTTGCGCCAAGCAAGGGGCATTGCGGACCGTCTAGGCTGTGCTGTGATCTTGGTCCACCACACCAACAAAAGCGGGACGGCGGAGCGCGGATCTTCTGCGCTGCGCGGTGCAATGGATTGCATGATACAGGTAGCAGAGCTTGGCAGTAGTCGCATTATGAGCTGCGAAAAGCTAAAGGATGGGGAGGCATGGAAACCCCAAACCTTCAACCTGATTGCGAAGGGTGACAGCGTGCGCGTGGAATGGGGCGACGTTGGAGCAAGCGAAAACAGAGCAAGCAAGCGCGCCGAAAACACCGAGACACTCAAAGCGTTTCTGATGAGCAATCCTGGCAGGGGCTTCCCAGCGCGACACCTTTCCGGTTTGATTGCTGGCAGCGAATCCGATGTGCATAAGGCAATGAAACCATTAGTAGATAGCGGAGCCTTCACTGTGCAACTAGCGATTGGCGACAAACCAACTAGGGGCAACCCATTACTGTGGGCTTACTCGCTATGACTTTCTTTCTCCATTTCTTTCTTTCCATTTTGTTTCCTTTCCACCCCTTACGGGGTTGGGGGTGGAAAGGAAAGAAACTATTTGGATTGTTTCCACGGAAAGAAACGGAAAGAAACGGAAAGGAAAGAAACGGGGGGTATACAGAAAATGCAATTTGAACGAGTAGCGCAATTCTCTGCAATGCCTAAAAAGTCGTTTCTTTCCGTTTCTTTCCGTTCTGTACTCGTGTACGGGCTTATTTCGGAAAGATTCTCAACGGTAAAAAGAAGCGGAAAGAAACTAAGCAATGATTCTGTCGCCTAATGCCACAAACCGAATAGACGCAAAAGCCATAAATCGAGCTGTTGACCTATTCAACCTGGCAAGCAATTACACGAAGCTGCGGAGCAATGCCCATCACGATTGGCAAGGCGATTGCCCTAAGTGCGGAATGGACTTCTTCCACGTTTACCAAGTCAAGGGTGAGTGGCGTTTTCGCTGCTATGAGTGCCACGAGAAGCCAACCGATGCAATCGGGTTCGCTATGTGGTTGCAGGGCTGCGACTTTATGTCTGCGGTGGCTTACTTGTCGGGCGGTTCATTCATTCACACTCATTCACATACACCTTCACGCTCACCCAGCGAGAAAGCGGATGCCAAGCGCGAAGGCTTGCCCACATGGGCAGCGAAGCACCTGGCGGCAGCGCAAGACAGACTAATGCTCCTACCTGCGGGGCAACCTGGGCGGGACTATCTGATTGGGCGCGGCTTACTGCCTGCAACCTGGCAGGCTATGGGCATGGGCTTTGATTCTGCGGTGGCTATCCCTGGCACACAGGGCAAGACAAAAGCACCTGCGATTGCAATCCCCTGGTACAGCGAAGGAAGCGAGCTGGTGGGCGTTCGTTACAGATTCCTTACAGAACAGAATGGACGAAAGCTAACGGCAATGCAAGGCAGCAAGTTTACTGGCAATCTGTTTGGATCCCATGCAATGTATCCATCTAAGCTAATGACTTTGGTTATCTGTGAAGGTGAGTTGAACGCTGCGTCAATTGCACAGGTAGCAGGAAATACACGCGTTGACGTTTTGAGCATAGGCAGCGAAGGCGGGACTATCCCCGACCGTATGATTGAACAAATGTTTCTCTATGGCGCAATCATTGCTTGGTTGGATAAACCCGAACAGGCAAGCCGTATTGCAAGCAAGGTTCCTGGGGCTTTGGCGCGCAAGTCTGTAGGGGGCAAGGATGCCAACGATTGTTTGAAAGCTGGCAATCTTGGCGGAATGATTGCGGCAGCACGTCTAGGGCTTTGCAGAAACGATGCTGACAGGCTTGCATTGCTTTGGGATCTCTATGATGGGGGCATGGTAAGCCCTGGCCTTGATGACGGTACAGCGGCCTTTGTGAAGCGTCTAGCGGATGACCTGGGGCAATCTGTGACCCTGCAAAACATTGACGGGGCTTGGTTCACTGGCGTGCAATGCTAAGAAATAATAACATTTTGGACATTTTAGACATTGGGGGCGACGGTGACAAACTTTAAACAGCACGAACGCAAAACGGCGGCGCTGTTGGGCGGTAAGCGCAACATAGACAGCAAAGGCAGCGCGGCTGTTGACGTGCTGCATCCTGCTTTTGCAGTGGAGTGCAAGACGCGCAAGGATTGTCCCCAGTGGCTGTTGGGCGCTATGCAACAGGCAAGGAGGGCAGCGATGGCGGGACAACTCCCTATCGTAGTCCTACACCCACACGGCGCGCCGTATGCGGATGATTTGGTCATTGTGCGACTGACTGACTTCGTTGATTGGTTTGGCACTGGGGCTGACTATGACAAACGGAAAGTGGAAAGGTCTTGAGCCTGAATACGTCTTGCTGGGCGGCATTTTGAAACAAGCAATCAGAGATTCCAAACAGGCAATGGTGCCTGCCCTGGCAGGGGCAAGCACCACGAACAATGCAAGCAGCACGTTTAACATTAGCGTAAACGTGAACGGGGGCGCTGACCGCAGCACCGGCCAACAGGTGGGGCATGGAATTTTGGAAGTGCTACGGAGTAGAGGATTAGCCTAATCCTCCAACGTGGCGGCTAGTGCGGCGTAGTCTGATTCGGTTGCGATGTAGGTGGCGCATAGCATGACGGAACCAGCATTTATAGGTTTATCCCACTCGTCAAACGTGGAGCCAACAAGAGCATCAGGGAGCGCACTTGTCTCTATATCCAATTGGCCGCCAAGCGCACTTACACAATCTGCCATAGCAGCAGCTAGACCTTTTAGAATGTGCATATCATCTGGAGATTCCAGAAGAACTTTACGGTCTGATACGTACCAATCGGAGGCGGTGGCTAGTTTGTCGGAGTTGCGTCCATCGCGCCATTCTGCCCATGTAGCAGTATGCAGTGTGCCACCTACCCACCAGGGGACATCGGTGGGTGCCGGTGTGACGGTGGGCATAGCGACAGTGGGCGCAACTGTGGGGGCTGCCTGTGCGACGGGGGGCGCAGTCGCCTCGGTGGGCGTTGTTGGGAACATAAAAGCTAGGCCGACGAACAGGACGACTACAACTAAAGTGCCGGTGCAACCAAGTTTCAAGAATTTTTTCACGATATTTCCTCAAGGGATAGTTCAGATTTTGCGAACTTACGAATTGCCATTTCGATGATAGCGGTCTGGGATACGCCCAGCTTCTTTGCCAGTTCTTTGAGCAGCCGTGTCGCCTCTGGCGTCAAGCGAACACTTGTGTTGCTACGTTGAGTTTCCATACGTCAAGTGTGCATCACTCTTACTGCAAGCGTGTATGTCAAAAGACCTACATTTTGTTTGGAGATTGAGGCAAGCCAATGCCCTATCAGATGATTCTCTTCGACAATGTCCCTTTGCCGATTTACAACCCCTCGCAAAATCATGATGCGATGGGCAACCCTGCCAAGCGTACGCATTTTGGGGCGGTGATACCTGCGCTGGGCATATCTATAAGCAACGGGGCAAGGCGACAGGGGACGAGCGCTATACGGGTATGCGGACAAAGGCGGTAGCTTGCACCTGTATCGCCTACGCATGGCCACACAGACCTGGTGGCGGCTTGTGCAACTGGCCTGACGCGCCACAGTGGAAGAGTACAATCCCTGCGGGGACACATTCCTTCATGAGAGCGTTCAAAAAGAAATACAGGGCATTGGCGCGGCGCTGGGGATAGTCTCACAATGAACGTTTACCGGGGGCAGGTGGGAAATTGCAGATAATGGCAGATAACGGCACAGATTTGACTTCAAGACAGCAGCGCACCATAGCCGCCTTACTGTCTGCTAGGAACGTGCGTGAGGCTGCTAAGCAGGCGAAAGTGTCTGAGCGCACCGTCTATACCTGGTTGGCTGAACCAGATTTCCGAACGGCACTGTATGAGGCAGAGGGGCATTTGATTGACGCTGCCACGCGCCGCCTATTGCATCATCAGGACGTAGCGTTAAGCGTGATTCTGACCATCATGGCAGACCGTGACAACCCGGCAAGCGTGCGTCTACGTGCGGCGCAATTGGTACTGGAGCAACTGTTGAAGTTGCGCGAGCTAAGAGATATTGAGAGCAGGCTACGTGCATTGGAGGCAACCCATGTTCACAATAAGTAGACGACTGACCGCACTTGAGGCACTGCATCAGCAACGGGAGCACGAACAATGGTCACCGATTATGCGACAACTGACTGACGACGAACTGGACGCCATTATCAGCGGCACCGAAAAGGCCAATGGCAATGGTGCGTGTCTCGAAGATTCCACTTGGATTGCAGCCCACCTGACGGAAAATGAGCAAGGCGCTATTCGTCACTTTGTTGAACTAGCAGAGAAGGCAGGTTTGGTATGGCAAGGATAGACGCACGCTTACAGGCATTAGAAGCCAGGGAGCAGGCTGTACGCGGTATCCGCATCTTTCAGCAAGACTATGCGGATGTACACACCTATTATGAGGGAATTGACAATCAACAGGGGCAATCGTTCACCAGAGCCGACATAGCCGCAGTGGGGGCGTTGGGCTGGCAGGTGCTCGTGATTCACTATGACCCGGGGGCACCATTTGCGACCGAGGAATAGCTTCACTGATTACTCCCCTTTTGCTTAGGGAACCAGTTCCACAAGCAAAAGATAGTTCACACACCCGCGCACGCGGGGAGCATACGGCAACAAAGCTATGGACGATAGTACACATCTTCACACACCCGCGCCCGCGTGGAGGAATTGGCGGAAATGTCGAATTCGACATTTCTGCCAAAACACACACCCGCGAGCGAGGTGAGTATCTTAGAACTTTTTTCAGTTCTGAAAATTCTTCTAAGTATCCCACACCCTATAGCGCTTGCAGGCAGCATTGTGCAGTGTGTTGTATCCGGTGTTTTGGTTGACAATAACAGTACCAAAACCGTGATAATAAATGCCGATAAATAAAACTTATCGGTACGTTTGCTTCATTAAACAGATATTATCTGGGGCTATGTTATCTGGGGCTATGTAGTTGCGCCCTGCGAGATGTGCGGGCAAGCTGTTACCAGCAATATCTTTATTACCCCGAAAGAGGCCCACATGGATAAGGTTGGGATCGCACTACTGGCAATCGTGGGGATGTTGGCATGGATTTGTCTGTGGGGGTGGATGGCATTGGCGGACTGGTCATCACCTAGCCGGTTGCTGGCACAAAGATGGAAGATTGCAATCCGGCGTGGACATGCTGCCTACAAGTTTTTGCGCCATTTCTGGCATCCAGAGTACATCGTTACTGGGCTTGCCGCTGCCTTGGTTCTACTCGGCATCTACTTCTTTAACCAAGGCATGTATGGCACAAGTAAGTTTGCCACTACTTTTGCGCCAAATTTCGCCGCTGACTGTTTTAGCCTCGCAGCGACGCAGCGACTATCCTCGTGATCGACCAACTCTATCGCTGGCGCGAAAAGGTTTACCAGCAGCAGATAGACGAAAGCCTAGCTGCCGAACGGAAACGGAACATTATTCGACAAATGGCAAGTCGAAGCAACGACTTTGCGCTGGAGGCGGCTCGTATTGTAAAAAACGAGGGATGGCTGGAAGATGGATCACTTAAAGGCGCAGACCTGACAGAGGCTAATCTTCAACGCGCTGACCTGAAAGGGGCTAACCTCCAACGTGCTAATCTAGTGGCAGCCAACTTCCAAGGTTCTACACTGGCACTGGCCAACCTTCAAAATGCTAGGCTCGACGATATTAACCTCCAAGATGCTAACCTGTTTATGGCCGACCTCCAAAGTACTCGCATATTTGAGGCTAATCTCCAAGGTGCTGACCTGACAGAGGCTAATCTCCAAGGTGCTGACCTGCGACATGCCAAGCTCCAAGGTGCTGACCTGGCAGGGGCTAATCTCCAAGGTGCTGACCTGCGACATGCCAAGCTCCAAGGTGCATATCTGGTATGGGCAAACTTGGCTAAGGCCAAACTTCAAGGCGCTGACTTGCAAATGGCCAACCTCAAAGATCCAGACTTGGAGAAATTCTCAACAATACTTAAGGGTTGGCCCTCCACCCGCCAGGATCCAGACTTGGTGATTGCTAATCTGGAGGGTGCTACGTACGACTCAAGGACGATCTGGCCAGAAGATTTTTACCCTATCGCAGTTGGGGCAATTCTAGTTGATGGGCAAGGTTGATCAGGCGAATGACCACTTGTGCAGGTTGTTAGAAGTGCACTGCCACCACACCCACTGCGTAGGGTCAGGGAGGTCAACATCACAGAGTATGTGACTGCTATCAGAGCTAATTTGAAAACTCGAGACGTTGCCGGGACAAAGCAAGAGCGACCTGTTGCTCCCATACGTGCGTTCATCGATAGGCACACGGTAGAGATCTCCCAGCCCCCCCACTAGATCTCCAATGGGGCTATCAGTCCGAAAGGCCACCCAGCTACTGTTGGGGCTAATTCGCTCATCAACGATAAACATGGAACTAGCTATCTTGATAGGAGTGCTACTCCCATCAATTGGCACACTGTATAGCTGTCTCCACGCGTCATCAATGGCAACTTTATAAACCACCCATCTGCTATCTGGACTAATTCGAAAAGTTTCAACACCACTGTCACTGACAAAAGTATCATTAACTTTAACTGGATTAGTACTTCCATCAGTAGGCACTCTATATAACTCGAGATACAACTTAAGGGATGAATCAGGCGAATCCTCCTCTGAAGAGGATTTATACATGTACACCACTGGCTCGGAGGCATAGATTACTCACTTGCCATCCGGGCTAACGGTAAATGTTTCAATACCATCTCCACTGAGCTTGACAGGAGCACTACTCCCGTCAATAGGCACGCTGTAGAGTTCAGATGATTCAGACATATAAACGACTTGACTGCCGTCTGAACTGATTGTGTAACCTTTTGACTGCCATCTGAGAATAAAGCCGTCACTGAGTTTGACAGGAGCACTACTCCCGTCAATGGGCACGCTGTACAGAGATACCTTCACCTCACCTAATAAGTCAGTAGATACTTCTAATAATTCAGTAGATACTTCATATACCACTCGGCTGCTATCCGGGATGACTGTGACATGCTCTATGTAAAGGTTTTTAAGCTTATTACCTTCAGCAGGGATGATTGAACTTGCGCCAACACCGAGTTGGATCGGAGTGCCATTTCCATCGATACGTACGCTATATAGCTCATCGACCGTAGTAAACACCCCCTCTAACCAGCTTCCCTCTTCCTCTTCGTAGACCACCCATCTGCTATCTGGACTAATAATAATTAAAGTGTTAGAAAGAGGAGAATCAATATGAGCATCCCCAAGCTTAATTAAAGTGTTAGAAAGAGGAGAATCAATATAAGCATCCCCAAGCTTAATTGTAGAATCTGTTCCACTGTTGATGGGACGACTGTATATTTCTGTCTCTCTACAAAAAGTTTCTGTTTCCTTGCAGAGCTGGAACACCACCCAGTGGCTGTCGGGACTAATTTGATATGAGCCAACCTTATTCTTATTATTCTGAATAACTTCAACACGATATTCGCCAACATTACAGCTAGCTGTGGAAAATAATATTGCAATACAGCTAAACAGCAACACACAAAGACGTGTTAGAGGCTTTATCCTATATCCGTGAATAGCTATTGAATAGACGAAGGAGTTTGTGGACATGAATATATCCTGTCTTTAAACAACTCAAGTTACTACCTATGGGTAGAGAAGTATAGGGAGATAACATTGAGACAACAACAACGACAACGATAGAGGAACAATTGGATCGTACTGTAGCACAGGTCTAAAGGTTGCGCTAGGGCGATACGGAACTTCTTTCGGGGGATGGCCCCACCTTTTCCATGCGTGCTGCTTCGGGTTGCAAATAGACGACTTTGGCGCCGACTGTCATGTCATCGGTTAGAGTGACAGTGACGTGATGATCGGTGGGAGTGGTCATGGGTGGTAGTTGATTATATATCAGTATTTGTACGTGTTTTAGGCCTATTTTACATATCTTATACGGGTTGTTAAAATGGGGATATGAAAACAATATCAACCAAACCCCGCAAAGTTTCGGTCACACTCCACATCACTAAAGAAGCGCAAGATACTATGCTTGACAATGGCTATTGTGGTATTCGGGGCATGGGCGAATTCATTAGCCAGTTGATAATGGATTATCACGCAAAACAGACACGCAGACCCACCAAGCAGGAGATGGCTGCTGAACTGCGGCGACTGGCTGACATGCTAGAGGAAGTCAACCCGGATGAAGTCAACCTAGATGCGAGCGAACCAATGCCACTAGCCAATGTGATAGACGCTCCATCAGATATGGTGGGTGTAACAGTTATCAGTGAGGTACCAGGGCACCCAGGTGAATAGTGCAGGAATAGCATAGGGTGGCTGATTGGCTGGATACCACCACTGCCAAGAGCGAATAGTCTGGCAGTTTATTCTACTAATATCGCTCCTGCCGCTACTGGATCAAAGCCTTCTGGCCAGACAGTATCGTCAGAATAGCGAGCATCCCCAAGGCTGGCACCCGCAAGGTCAGCATTCCTAAGGATGGCACCCGCAAGATCAGCACCTCCAAGGCTGGCATCTGCAAGGTTGGCAAACCCAAGGTTGGCATCCGCAAGGTTGGCATCCCTAAGGTAGGCACGCTCAAGGTTCGCACCAAAAAGGTGGGCACCAAAAAGGTTGGCACCCATAAGGTTAGCATCCACAAGGTTGGCCTGATATAGGTTTACCCTCTCCAATGAACCATCAACTAACCAGCCCTCATAACGTGCTATCCTTACTGCTTCTAATGCAAAGTCATTGCTAGGGCTTCCCAACTGGCGAATAACTGATTGCCTATCGTATTCGTTGACTCGTATCTGATAAAGTTGATCGATCGCAATCACACCTATTGATATACCGATAAGCTCAGGGGCGATCTCATGCATCCAGGTGTCCCTTGGGGCGTTCATGCCGATTACCCCTATAAGGAAAGTCGCCATACCACCTACGACAATTAGCAAATCGGCTTGGCGCGTATAGATCAAGAATATTATGATACCGACTGAGACTATTAAAGCAAGGATGAAGTTCTTTTCCCAAGGGTCATCTAGATGTTGCTGCACATTGTTTTTGATTTTAGCAAGGTAACTCCGTAGACGGAGCTTCATGTGCACACCTCCCATTACAAATCCTCAAGCACTGCTCCTGCTGCCATGAATCACATTCTGTTTGGAGTATATTGCACGCACATGTTCAGTACCAGACAAAGAAATGACTCCTTCATTGATGAATCCCATTTCCTGGTGACTTTGAGATCTTCCACTGTTACCCGAACTAATATAAACCCCTTTCATTACTCGGATTCCAACTCTGCCACTACTACTGTAGGTGCTAACGCTTTTTGTTTCGTGCAAACTTGCTTGAGTTTCTAAGTAAGAAAATTCATTCTTCTTTAGAGACACACCAACAGTTATAGGATCCAAACTGCCCTGTTGCGCTATTCCCTTTATAAACTGCTCATACTCTTCGGCTATTAAGTCTTGTTTGCTAGGCTTAGGCTTAAAAAAGTCAAGTATTCCCATAACTCCCCCTGATCTGAAAGGCAAAGAATGCAATTGTTCTTCATTTTAGTCTTTCTTTACAGGCCTGTACTCTGTCTTTTGACTTGTTATTGATTGCCAGTAGACCACCACAATACTAAGAGTGGATTAGCTCTTAATTGCCTATACTGAAGCAATCAACACCAGTGTGAAGAGACTAGACAAATTGCAATGGGATCAATAGACCCCATTATGACAGTATTCCCTACTCATCACATATATTCACGCAGATGCTAATCGTAGTATGTAGAGTTGCGATTGGCATCTCCATATACTAGAGCCACTTCTGGTTACTATAATTTATTGACCTGTAACAAGGCTTATCTGGTGACATTACTGACTACGTTTGGAACCAAGGTGCGGGAACAAAGGCTAAAATTAGGGCTTTCTCAAGAAGAACTTGCTGCTAGAGCAAAATTACACAGAACATATATAGGGATGATTGAAAGGGGAGAAAAAAATATAACACTTCTCAACATAGAAAAAATATCAATTGCTCTAAACATCTCTATTAGTGATCTATTTACATGTGGTGAAGATGGATAAGTTACATGATCAACTCGCTAATATCTTGCGGAAGTACAGCAGCTCCTTCGGGGCAAAAATCTATGAAGACGAGAACAATGATCATGATATCCTGATGGATGTGTTTGGAATAACGCCAGAACTCAAACGGGAAAATAGGCAGTACTGGGGAAGAGAATTAGGTATGTGCTGGCAATTGCTTGTTTCTAAAGTAGCCGCACATAATTGCGCGGATTACAAGCCTGCTTTCAAAGTGGAGAAGGACGAGCCAATAGATCTTTTCATCGGAAATGATGCAATTGACACAAAGTACCGAATTGGCTCGGGAGATTCAGGTACTCTGAAGAAATTTCGTACATATGGAAAGCTTTTAACAGAGCAAGGTTATAATCCAACGCTATTGATCCTCCGAGAAGACAACTTAAGTGCAGCACTTGGTGCATGTTTGTCAGGCGGCTGGAAGTTGTATATAGGCGAGGATAGCTTGCGTTACATAAAGCTACAAACTAATTTTGATCTGAAATTTTATCTTCAGAGCATGAAGGGACAATTTCAGATTGGTAACTAAAGCAATCTTGCTTGAATGCTTTCGGCAGCAAAAGACTCAACTCTCGTTTCTGCTACCTTGCAGTAATTGGGAACAATCTCAAAACCTATATATGAAATACCACATTCCAGTGCAGCTATAGCAGTAGTACCTGACCCCATAAATGGATCTAAAACTAATTTCTCGGGCTCAAGCGGAACTGTGAGCTCTATAAGCTTTTTGATTAATCCAACTGGCTTTACTGTACAGTGAACATTGAACGATTCTTTTCTATCTCTTTTAATATTCTCTAAAATATTTGATTGAAAGCTACCGTCTGCATTTATTGCATTTAGTACCCCTACCCCCCATTTTGCGACAGTGTTCATATAATTATCCTCTAATGGTTTTTGTAGCAAAGCTATTGCCTCCCATTCATTCCGGAGTGCACTATGCCAGCCTTCCCACCCTTTAGCATTTTCAACACCATCTTTTTCTAGTTTTTTCGATAGATTCATTCCTTTTGGTATTCCACTATGCCGCCTCCAAACCAGTACATCTCTAGCGTAAAAACCAGCATCTTCTAGAGCAACTTGCACATGCGCAATTGTCCGCGTGCTGTTAAACACAAGTATGAAGCTGCCAGGTTTCAGTACACGAAAAACCTTTTGGGCCCATTCAAACGTCCATTGCCGGTATTCTCTTATGTTTTGCGCATTTTTTTCATACCATCGTTCATTTCTAACACCACCGGCAAGACCACTACCATAGGGCATGTGTTTTACCAAAGTGTTTGAATCTTTGACTCGATTGATTCTTCGCTCTATTTCTTCATGATCCCATTTGTGGCCCACGAACTCATAGTTGTAGGGTGGATCTGTAATACACACATCTATAGAATTTTCTCCGATATTATCTAATCCAGATATACAATCTTCATTTAAAATAGTATTCCGCATCTATCCCTCCACAAAAAATATGATAACTGTAGTATACATCGGACATGGCTGAATCTCTCTTTCGTAGCTATTAGCAACTATAAAAAGGAATAGATCTAACGCCCTAGCAGCCGCACCCACCACGAACGGGTGTGCTCTGGTGACGGTGGGGCGGCACTATGCACTTCTGTTAGCCTCAAAGTGAGTTTACGACGTTCTTCTGTTTCTGCCTCCAGTCTCAGAGAGAGCCGTCGCCTTTCGTCTGACTCTGAATCCAGGCGAGAGCGCAAGTCAGTCACCATTTCACGCAGTAAATCTAGTTCACGCTGTAAACTGCCTGTGGACTGTGCTATGTCCTGTTGCACACTTGGAGGTGCTGGTTGGTGCTGACTATTGCTGACTGGTGGATAAACTCTAAACAATTCAACCGGTTCTATACGCCACTCGCCTTTTACATCTTTGGTGGCAGATACTTTGCCTGTCTTGATTGCCTTGAAGATGCCTGCCTTAGACAGACCCACCAATTCTGCTGCTTCTTTTGTGGAAACTCCCATTGTGGACTCCCTATGTTCTATTGCACACTGGCCTATGGACTGTACGTACTGACACTGTGTACGACGCTACACATAGCTTTTTGGGTACTTTTGCCCCAGAGGTTAAGTCGGAATTGATACTTTAATATCTAATTTAGTATGTTATAATACAGAAGGATTGATTGACAGATAGGAGAGGCAATGGCTGACATTGATATTATGACCATTGAGCAAACTGCTGACTACTTGCAGTTGAACAAACAAACAGTAGCACGCATGGCGCGACGTGGGGATCTACCTGCGGTTAAGGTAGGTGGGACTTGGCGTATTAGCAAGTCTTTGCTCATGGCACGCTTTGAAGCAAAAGAAGACGAAGAACGTAAAGAAGTTCAGAGGTAAAAAAATAGAGAAGCGCCCATTGCCAGTGTTGCAACCACTGACAACGGGCTAAGTAAACCGCTGGTAGGCAGCGATCAACCTGGGGATTATTGTACCCTGGTTCGGTCTATGCTTGCACCTTACCCTAGCGGAAACGTTAGGGATTTTTGTTTTAAAGGGGGCAAGACATGAGTAACGAAGTGAGAAGTAAGAATTATGGATCCACATTTGTACCTGCAATCATAGAGCGCCAACAAAAGACCATCACAACGTTAGCACCCATCGAAGTAGGAACACTACTACCACAAGCCGCCCAGACAGGCCACGCAAGGCAGGATGATGATGCCATCACCCACGCCAAGGCTACACTGATGGTCGCACTGGCTTACATTATTGCGGCAGGAATGATAACAGTCGGCCTATTGCTGATTGTATGGCTCTACAGAGGGCTAGGTGAAGGGTTCGCGGCTTATGCCTACACTGGGCTGGTATTGTGGGGAATAAGCGTCCTGGTGGCGTTGTGGGGCAATAGGAAGCAATCTCTATGGCATTCGCCCACTGGAATAGCCCATCACGAGCTGGATAGCCGAGAGCGCATTGCACGCCATGCTATCGATACCCATGCTTCATTGCTACTCAAACGGTGGGCAATCGACAATGAGTGATAATCATTTGCTGTTAGAGCTGCGAAGATTGCAATCAGAAAATAGGAAGTTGAGAGCTGCATTGAAGATTAACGGCAGGCACGCCAGGCGCATTAAGCGCGCCTATGATACTGGCTTGCTGTTGGCGCAATGGCATTGTGCTTATCTACCCACTAGCCGCGAGTTTGCACGCGAGCATGGCATTGCACAACGCCAGTGGCAAAATGGCATTACCCTATTGAGACTTGCGCGAGTGGTTGACCTGGCGGGGCGCTGGCATTATCACGATTTACCCACCATAGAGCGCAAGCTGGACAATGCCACAGTGGGCGCCAATGCAGCACCTGAAGCATACTTTGCACGCGGCAATAAGCACATGAGAGCGTGACGCAATTGTGCAACGCTGCTGGTGATGCCCTGGTGGGCGAAACGTCACTATACAGGATAGAAGTAGGGGAGGCGCCCCAGTGAACTTTAGGCACTTTACGCGATGGGTGGGTGTCATGCTTTTGTGGATGCAGAATGGTTGAAGATGATGGCGAGCTATGCTAAACTACATAACACGTATATACGGTAGCAAAAACACGCTTTTTTTAGTGTGTTGACGCAAAGAAGAACCGAGTAGCTTCGCGGGCGTCCGGTTCTTCTTTGCAATGTATATCTTGATTCAATACCCATTGTATTGTATATGCGCACGCAAAGCATGTCAAGCATATCAAGCAACATTTTTGTTGCACGAAGGAACGAGCGCCCGCCAGAGCTATTAAGCCTGTGTGGGCGTTTTTATTTGTCATTGCTATAGGAGGCAAACGAGATGAAAGCGATTGCGAAGGAAAGCCCAGAGCGCCGCGGACGGAGCTACATGAGCGCATATCTACCCATTGCAACAAAGCAACGGCTGTTAGCTGCGGCTGAATTAAATGGCGTGACGTTGACGGGGCTGATTGTGGCAGTAGGAGAAAATGCACACAGGATTTTACCCCTGTTGCGCCTAGATGGTGGCGATGCACAGATGCCAATGAACAACCGCGCTAGCGAAGTCTTGCCAGACTCTAGCGCGGTTGCATCGTGATTCAACTATGCCCACAAATGCCAAACCATCGGCGCGACCGATGGCAAGGCGGGCAACAATCGTCATGAGGTGACGATCATCATGAATAGTTTAGCACAACCCACACAACCCACACAGCAAGATAACCCACCCACCACAATTGAAACATGCGCGGTGGCGCGATGATGACGCCCACGCCCACACCCAACAACGGAAGCAACCTGGGCGGGAAAGCTGCAACGGTAGACGATTACATAGCCCTGGATCAAGAGGCGGCTGTACAGGTAGATTCAACTATTCCCCCAGCGGATAACGTGCCGCGATTTAAGCGGCTGACCTGGGCGGATGTTATGGCGCTTCCACCGAAGGAATGGCTTATAGACCAAATTCTGGGGCGTAGCGACTTGGTTATGATCTACGGCGCACCTGGCAGCGGCAAGACGTTTGCAGGGCTTGACCTGGCCCTGTCTGCCTGTTTGGGCAGGAGCTTTGCAGGACGGTTTGAAGTGCCACACCGTCTAACTGTCGCCTATGCTATCGGTGAGGGTGGAAGCGGTTTGGCACAACGCTTGCAAGCGGCTGGCGAGTATTATGGCGTTGACGATATTCCCAACCTTCACATTTACATGACTGCACCCCAACTATTCAACATTCAAGACCCATGCAACGCTGCACAATTTGTACTCGAATATGCGGCGGCGCAAGCTGCGGGCGACGTTGAACCCCTTGACATTCTCTTTTTGGATACCCTTCACAGTGTAACGGCTGGGGCTGACGAAAATTCTAGTCAACACATGGGGCAAGTATTGCATCAAGCGAAAGCCATTGCAGACCGTCTAGGCTGCGCTGTGTGCCTGATTCACCACACGAATAAAGCCGGAACAGGCGAGCGCGGATCTTCTGCGCTGCGCGGTGCAATGGATTGCATGATCGAAGTGAAAGAGGTTGGCAGTAGTCGCCTTATGAACTGCGAGAAATTGAAAGACGGTGAGGCATGGAAGCCACAAATTTTTGACCTGGTGGCAAAGGGTGACAGCGTGCGCATAGATTGGGGTGACGTTGGAGATGTTAGCAAGAATTCTGGGCAGCAAGCAATGGACAAAGAAAGATTGCTTGACGTGATGGGCAAGAATCCTGGCGTGAAATTTAACGTGGGGAGCTTGGCAGAGGCAATTGGTAAGGGCGACAACCATACACGGAACCTTTTATCGCAGATGGAGCAAGATAACAATTGCGTGCGAGAACTTGCTGATCCTGATAAGCCTAGCAGTAGTAGAAATCCGTGGGTTTATTTTCTTAAGTCTTTAACATGACACATCGAGTCAATATCATCACACATCACCACACACTCTAAGAGTGTGTGTGGTGTGTGATGATATTTGATGACTATGGCACATTGGTGTGTGAGTGGTGTGTGAGTGGTGTGTGATGAACTTTGGGAACAAGGAAACCGACAATGATTCTGTCGCCTAATGCCACAAACCGAGTAGACGCAAAAGCCATAAATCGAGCTGTTGACCTATTCAACCTGGCAAGCAATTACACGAAGCTGCGGAGCAATGCCCATCACGATTGGCAAGGCGATTGCCCTAAGTGCGGAATGGACTTCTTCCACGTTTACCAAGTCAAGGGTGAGTGGCGTTTTCGCTGCTATGAGTGCCACGAGAAGCCAACCGATGCAATCGGGTTCGCTATGTGGTTGCAGGGCTGCGACTTTATGTCTGCGGTGGCTTACTTGTCGGGCGGTTCATTCATTCACACTCATTCACATACACCTTCACGCTCACCCAGCGAGAAAGCGGATGCCAAGCGCGAAGGCTTGCCCACATGGGCAGCGAAGCACCTGGCGGCAGCGCAAGACAGACTAATGCTCCTACCTGCGGGGCAACCTGGGCGGGACTATCTGATTGGGCGCGGCTTACTGCCTGCAACCTGGCAGGCTATGGGCATGGGCTTTGATTCTGCGGTGGCTATCCCTGGCACACAGGGCAAGACAAAAGCACCTGCGATTGCAATCCCCTGGTACAGCGAAGGAAGCGAGCTGGTGGGCGTTCGTTACAGATTCCTTACAGAACAGAATGGACGAAAGCTAACGGCAATGCAAGGCAGCAAGTTTACTGGCAATCTGTTTGGATCCCATGCAATGTATCCATCTAAGCTAATGACTTTGGTTATCTGTGAAGGTGAGTTGAACGCTGCGTCAATTGCACAGGTAGCAGGAAATACACGCGTTGACGTTTTGAGCATAGGCAGCGAAGGCGGGACTATCCCCGACCGTATGATTGAACAAATGTTTCTCTATGGCGCAATCATTGCTTGGTTGGATAAACCCGAACAGGCAAGCCGTATTGCAAGCAAGGTTCCTGGGGCTTTGGCGCGCAAGTCTGTAGGGGGCAAGGATGCCAACGATTGTTTGAAAGCTGGCAATCTTGGCGGAATGATTGCGGCAGCACGTCTAGGGCTTTGCAGAAACGATGCTGACAGGCTTGCATTGCTTTGGGATCTCTATGATGGGGGCATGGTAAGCCCTGGCCTTGATGACGGTACAGCGGCCTTTGTGAAGCGTCTAGCGGATGACCTGGGGCAATCTGTGACCCTGCAAAACATTGACGGGGCTTGGTTCACTGGCGTGCAATGCTAAGAAATAATAAGTATTTTGGACATTTTCGACATTGGGGGGCGACGAGGGAAGGGAAGGTGACACAGTGCAAGTATCCACCGCTATGACTCTGAATGATTACATTGATAAGGTTTACGGCATTGCTGACGATTGGTATCTGAATATTCCATTCGACTTAGGTGACGATTGGGCTACATTGCACCGCAATCTTCGTCGTCTATATGGGCATTGGGCGCGTAGATTAAGCGAACGTGCCAAGTGGCAAGCGGCTTATGATTTGCCTACTGAAGATGGTTATAGGGGCAATGGTTTCCCTAGCCACCCGCTGCAATCACTGGCGGGGACTATATCAGCAGTTAAGAGACGTCGTGACGAGTGCAACCCGTATGACTCCGACCCAGTGGATAGATGGGCGGAAGGCATAGCTTTAAGGATTGCGCGCCGAGGGCAAGACGGTGACAAACGGAACGTGGAAAGGGCAGACGCAACCCGACTATCATCAGCTCCTCATCAGCTGCGCGTAATCAGGTCTTTAGCCTAACACTTTGGACACTTTCGACATTGGGGAGCGACGGTGACAAACTATAAGCAGCACGAACGCAAAACGGCGCGGCTGTTGGGCGGTAAGCGCAACATAGACAGCAAAGGAACGGCGGCTTCGGACGTGCTGCATCCTGCTTTTGCAGTGGAGTGCAAGACACGCCGACAGTTTCCCGGATGGCTGTTGGGGGCAATGCAACAGGCAAGGAGGGCAGCGATGGCGGGGCAGTTGCCTATCGTAGTCCTACACCCACACGGCGCACCGTATGCGGATGATTTGGTCATTGTGCGACTGACAGACTTCGTTGATTGGTTTGGCACTGGGGCTGACTGTGACAAACGGAACGTGGAAAGGGCTTGACCCCGAGTTTGCTTTATTGGGTGGCATAGTGAAGCAAGCAATCAGAGATTCCAGACAGGTAAGCGATGGAAAGTTGCGTCGGGAAGCATGGCAATTCTTGCAGGTCTGCGCGCCAGTGGTAGCAGCGAAGGTAGGAAAAGGGGCAACGATGGCAGCATGGCATGACTTAATACAGCGTGTAGAAGCGTTGGAGGCGCAAGGGCTGGTCGTCTCCACAGAATATCACGGGCAGGGGCTACCCAAGTGGCTACTGCCTGCGCTGGGCGACTGTAATTTGTTCCTTCTAAATGCTAAGAACGTACCCACGGATAGCACGCTTTGTATTTTACGACTATCTGAACTTGAGAGACTGTTAACGGCTAAAGCTAAAGGAGAATGAGTATGCCAAAAAATGGCGACATAACATGGGGCAGGATTGTAGAGATTATTAACCCACACCTTCCAATCGTATGGGATGACGAGCCAACGAAGAAATACTTTGCCATCCCGGGTCAAGCGCTGCGGGAGATGGTGGCGCCCGCCAAGAAGGGTCGCTACTTCAACGTGCCTACTGCAAAACCGAAGCACGCCGGACGCTACTTCACAATCCCAACGCAAGAGGGCAAGTGATATGAATCCAGAGATGGTCAAAGGGTTGGGCACGACGCGCAAGCGCGAGCTGCAATCTGCACAAAAAGCCGTAGAGGTTGCCAAAGGTCAGTTGGCGGAGTTGCAAGAGACATTAGCCAAGCAAAAGCAAGGGCAAGCGGCGCTAGCACCTGCTACGCTCGTCACAGGGGCTAGCACTGTTTCTGCACTTGCCCAGGGCTTGCAGCACTCTGTAGCTGCAAACGCCATTGTTAGCCACTTGGAGCAAGTCGCTATTCCAGCGGCACAAGCCGAGGTACAACGCACCGGGCGCCTACTGGCGACCCAGCAAGATAACATCATTCGCAAGCGGGCGCACATCGTCACCCAGCAAGCGATTATCACCAAAGCACAAGCCGTGGTGGATGCTGCGGCTGGCTGGCTAGACACCTAAGCTGTTTTTACATCGAAGTCCATGGTGGTTCCTTTTTGGTTCGACGCACCTGCTCACCGTCTTTGCCTTCGGTGGGCAGGTGTGGGGATGGCGCATAATGGCTGATAATGGCGTAGTTTTGACACCCCATGCAAGTGATAGACAGTGGAGGTAGTGACACAATGGCACGTCAACGAATAGCAACAGATGCCAACGAACTAGACACGCGTAACCTGTTGCGCCAAACGCAAGTGCTAGACAAAGAATCAGACGTACACACAGTCATGAATGAGGAAACGGGCGCGGCTGTGCTATCTCCCCAGCAATGGCAAGCCATAGGGCTGCTGGTGGCTGGCAAGCGACAGGCAGACATTGCACGCGAGATTGACGTATCTGAGGAAACATTATCACGGTGGCGCAACAGTCCGATATATGCGGCGGCGCTGAATCAAGCTGTGAGAGACTCATACAGTAGCACAATAGGCCTTGTGCGCGACGCGGTAGCAGACGCGGTAATGGCGATTCGGGGATGCCTGCAATCAGAAGATGACCGGGTACGATTGGCGGCTGCGCTGGCGTTGGTGAAAATGCACGTTACCTTAGATGCCCCTGCGCTGGAATTGCCCACCACGCCCGCACAGATTGCAGCCGAGCGATTGAAGCAATTGCGTAATACCGAGCTGGATAGATTGTTGCTGTAGTGGAAAACCTGATAAAACCTGAGATTGGCGCGGAAACCTCATGGATATGGCAAATGCGCGGAAACCTCATGGATATTCGATTTACGCGGGAATCCCATGGAGATGGCAAATACGCGGGAATCCCATGGAGCTAACTTTGACATCTTTGCGCGGTAGGTAGTTAACATAAGGTTGCTAGGATTATTTGGATTATTCGCGGTTGGTAGGCTCTCGCAACATTCAATGCGCGCAGGGTGCGCTCTGGCAACTGCCCTACTGAACCATGGTTCAGTAATCGCAACGAATGTTCACTGCGGGTGTTGCAATGTCAAAAATGTCTGTTTTTGGCAACGGGTTCCAGTGTGGCACTGACATTTACTGACATTTTTGGACATTGCGCCAATGACGGAAAATGAAGGATTTTTGCAGGTATGCACACCTATTCCGGCTCATCTACCATGCACCTGCAAGAAATGAAAGTAAAACGAAAGCAGAACGGGAGCAAATGAAAGATTATGAAAGGTTTTCCAGATGGCTCACAGTGGTTTTGCGCTATCTGCCTTGCATGATTTGCCCGGGACAGATGAGACACCCACACACCCGCGCACGCGGGGAGTATCCGATTGATAACTCTCACATGCAACAGTTGCAAGTGACACACACCCGCGCACGCGTGGAGCATATTCACGTTATAATTATTACCTGATGTATGTTTGCCACACACCCGCGCACGCGGGGAGCATATACGACTTACTATTGTCATTCATTTTATGGCCCCCACACACCCGCGCCCGCGTGGAGGAATTTCAGAAACTATTTCAGGCTGGTTTAGTTTCGGCCCACACACCCGCGCACGCGTGGAGCATATATCAAACTTAGTATTACTAAGCTTGATATTGATGCCAGGCAGCATTGTGCAGTGTGTTGGAATCGGTGTTTTGGTTGACAATAACAGTGCAAAAACCGTGATAATACATACCGATAAATAAAACTTATCGGTATGTATGTGAATTATCACCTTATTTTGAGTATCTAACACGGGTGAGTAAAATAGGGCTATGAAAACAAATACGCCACAACCCGTCAAAGTTTCAGTCACAATTCACATTACCAAAGAGGCTCAAAACATTCTCTTTGATAATGGTTACGCCAGTCAGAGAACAGTAGGCATGTTTATCAGTGAGTTGATAATGGACTATCACGCCAGGCAGACACGCGCACACACCAAGCAAGAGATTGCCGAGGAGCTGCGCAGACTTGCCGACCTGTTAGAGGCAGTCAATCAGATTGCGCCCATGCCTGATGAACCAATGCCACTAGCCAACGTGATAGACGCTCCCTCTGATATGGTGGGCGTGACTGTTATCAGCGAGGAATCAGGCGAAGAAGGTGAATAGCACAGGAATTGCATAGGCTTGCCTGTTG
>MWWI01000044.1_pt1 | contig 25883 bp, 22 predicted proteins | sample 1047321 | NCBI WGS metagenome assembly MWWI01 (sample SAMN06349966, study PRJNA376086) | soil metagenome | isolation source: FI-1 sample Antarctic (ecotone) soil | place: Antarctica | reverse complement strand
CCCGAACATTCAACAAAAATTGCCGATAATTAATCAGGTCGAGTGGTGAAAGTTGTTTCAGTTCAACTTGCTCACCCAAACTTTGCAGATACCACTCATAAAATTTCTCCAAATCAAACTGATAACCAGAAACCGTATTTTCGGCAAAATCATTTTCTCGCAGATGTTTGATGAACTCACTTAAAACAGAAGAATCATTCATATAAAAATCTCAGGAAAAAAGACTGCTTGTATTTAATGCAATAGCATCCCCCACGTTAGACTACCGCTTTATTGCATTAAATACGCCAGATATTTTAAGAGTATTGCATACAAACCACATTGTATGCGTGTATTGTATGCAATAAAACATCAAAAACAAAGAAAATTACGCAAAAATCTGTGAATTTTAGTTGAAAAGGACGAATTTAGAGGAAAAGTGGGTTCTTATACCAAGTTGCATTAATATGTGAGAATCAGGTAAGTTTGGAAAATGCCTAAACGACTGACTTTGGAAAACCATTTAACCGAAAAACAACTACGCCGCAAATATTTAACTTGTCAACATCCGCAGGAAAAGATGCGTTGGCAAGCACTTTGTTTGATTGCCGAAGGCGGAGTTGCTAATCAAGTGGCAGAAAAATTGGGGCGTTGCAGCGGTTGGATGAGCGAAACTGTCCGCCGCTACAACGAGGGCGGAGTCGGTGCGGTCAAAAACAAATCAAAGAATCAAGGCTCAAAAACTTTAACTGCCGAACAATTAAAAGAGCTGGAAAGTGAGATTGAGAGCGGGAAAACAACTGAGCAACGTTTATGGAGCGGGGCGCAAATCAAGCGGTGGGTGGCGGAAAAAACCGGAACGACAATACACAAAACGACAGCTTGGAGAATGTTTGCCAAACTCGAATTTACTCGGCAAACGCCACGCCCTGCACACCAACGCCGCGCGGCTGAAGCAGAGCAAACCGAGTTTAAAAAAACTTAAGCTGCCGCGTCGCAGAAATCAAGCGCGAAAACCAAACTGCGGAAGTTCAATTGTGGAGTCAAGATGAGGCTCGCTTTGGATTGCAGCCGATTGTGCGGAAGCGATGGGCGCGCCAGGGGAAACGCCCGACAGCGGAAAACAATCCGCAATACGAATGGACATGGAGTTATGCAGCGGTAGAGATGCGGACGGGAGAAAGTTTCTTTTTGTTGCTGCCGAATTTACAAGCCGCTTCGGTGGAAATATTTTTACGGGAGTTTGCTGCCGCTCAAGGATTGGGGAAAGAAAAGATTGCGGTTTTGTTGTGGGACGGCGCACCGGCACATCGAGCGTATCTTAAAATCCCTGAAGGAATCGAATTGATTTCAATTCCAGCCTACACGCCGGAGTTGAATCCAAGCGAGCGGTTATGGTCGCCATTGCGAGAAACGGTAGCGAATCGTTCGTTTGAAGCGATAGAGGAGATGGAGGAGGTGTTGATAAATGGCATTCGAGACTGATCAAAACAGAAAGAATATTTATCAAATCTGACGAATTATGATTGGCTGCCGTCGGTTTAACCTCACTTATTCTTGCAACTTGGTATTAGAGTAAAAAAATGCGCCTTTGTGCCTAATACCCCAATTTCGCAAAATTACTTAAAGAGCGAAATCTTTTCCGCTTTTTGTGTTTCTTTTCCGATTCTTTTTAATATAAAATCAATACTTATTTCGCACTTTGTTCGCAAAAGCGAAATCACTGATTTTATGCTCAAAAATAAATCTGTTGCTTCATCTACAAAAAATCAGCCGAGCAGAGAACTCAAAGAGCTAATTGCTGTTACCGTCAAACTCTGGCGCAAACATCACCTGACTTATGACTAGGCTGGTTATGTTGGCAAAGAAGTGCGTCGCCAGTTGAAAATCAAAAGAGCCGCCATTCGTAAAACGGTTGTTCATCGCTTCTCGAGTGATGAAGAACAAAAACTCATTAAACAGGATTACCGGGAAACCGGTAATCACGGTCTGCTTCTCAAAACGCTTTTCCTGACCGGAGCTAGAGTTTCCGAATTCATTTCATTGAAAGTTGAAGATTTATTTTTCGACGAGCAGATGGTTTTGATTGAAAAAGGCAAGGGAGGAAAAAGTCGTTATGTTCCGGTATTGCCGGAGCTCGCGCAGGAACTCAAAACTCATCTCGGCTCACGGCAGACCGGCTATATCTTTGAAAGCAACCGGCACACGAAATTTACCGCCCGGCGCATTCAGCAAATCGTTAAAGAGACGGCGGAGCAGGCGGGCGTCGCCGCCTCCGTCCGACTCAATCCAAACCACGCTGCGCGGAACGCCCGCGTCCGCGCCGAAATGTTCAAACCGCCCGCCGTGAAAACGCGCCGCGCCGCTTTCTTCGGTTCCCGCCCACAAATCTCTGCCTGCCGTTTCAAACAAACTGATAAAACGATTATTGACGATGCCCGGCGAATTGCTTTTGTTAAAAACCGTAAATCGCACACCGTCAAACCGCGCCAACCCGTCAACGGTCGCCAGCCACAGATAACCGTCGCCGGTCTGAACTATCCCGTAAACCGAGTTCTGCGGCAGCCCGTCGTCCGCCGTCCAATGATCAATCCGATACTGCGCCCGCGCTGCGGTAAAGCAAACGCAAAGATAAAAGCCTAAAAAAAGTTTCTACGACAAAGGCATATCAAATCTCGACGCATAAAAAACAGTTTTGAGTTATAAAATCGGAGTGCATAGAAAATCTAGCTTGCAGAAAGCCTGTTTGACAAGTTAAATTGAGTGGTTTCAACATTTTAGGAATGAAAATCGACGGCGATGACATTTGAAATTGCCACAAAAAAACTAGATGGAAACGATCGGCAATCAGGCGCGAACGGCTTTTCGCTCGCTTACCGACACTCCGCCAGAAAAATGCCGCCCTGCTCGACTTTCTTAAACTAAAACAGGAAAACGTCGAAGAGATAGGCAAAAGGCTCGAAGATACAGCTTCTGTTTCTGATTCGGTTGGAAAAGTCTTAGCCATATACGACTTAATGATAGCTTTTCGTTTAATTATAGCTATAATAGCTATGAAGGAGACAGACTATTATGCAAACCGTCAATATAGCCGACTTAAAAAACAATTTGAGCGCGTGGCTTGAACAGGTGAAAAACGGCGAAGAATTGGTAGTAAAAGACCGTAACACGCCGATTGCGCGAGTAATGCCGCTTGCCACCGGTGAAGATTTGGACGCGGAAGAAGAAGCCTTAGTAGGCTCCGGGCTGATGCGCTTGCCGCTTGATGAAAAGAACGACGATTTTTTAGATTTGCCCGCGCCGGAAGTGTCTTTAGATGCGATTCGCGACGCTATCCGAGCAGAACGCGATGAAGATTAATAACGGCTTTTGGGATTCAAGCGCGTTAGTGCCGCTTTGCGTTCGGCAGATGGCGAGCCAGAACTTTCGCCAGCTTTGGCGACAGAGCAGCCGCGTTATTGTTTGGTCAGGCGCGACCGTCGAAATACGCAGCGCATTAGCCCGGCTTCACCGCGAAAATGAAATAGACGTAAAAGGTTTGCAATTTGCGATTAACCGGCTGGAAGCAATGCGCCGCCAATGGCGCGAGATTATCACCGGCGATAAGCTCCACTCAATTGCGGCAGAATTGCCCGACACTTACAGCTTACGGGCGTTAGATTCATTTCAGCTTGCCGCCGCGCTGGTTTGGTGCAAGGAAAAACCGAAAGGAAGGCTTTTTATTTGCGACGATACGCGATTAGGCGAAGCTGCGCAAAAAGTAGGATTTACAATCAAATCATAGTCACATAATCGCATAATCACATAACCGAGTAGCCGCATAATCAGTTATACGATTATTTGCATAAACAAGGTTTTATGCTATGATGGCAGTGCTATGATAATCACAATTGCAAGTTTCAAAGGCGGCGTAGGCAAAACGACAACCGCCGTGCATCTCGCCGGTTATCTTTCCAAAAAAGGTAAAACGCTTTTAGTTGATGGCGACCCGAACCGCAGCAGCAGCGATTGGGCAGCCGCCGGACTTTTGCCGTTTTCGGTAATGGACGAACAACAAGCCAGCGCAGAGGCGCGAAATTTTAAGCACGTTATCATTGACACCAAAGCCCGCCCGGACGAATCAGACCTTAAAGAGCTTGCTGCGCATACTGATTTATTGATTGTGCCAGCCACGCCAGACGCGCTCGCATTGAGAGCGACGTTAAAAATGCTCGCTACCTTGAAAGGCATTAACGTCAGCAACTACAAATTGCTTTTAACGATGATACCGCCGCCGCCAAGCCACGACGGAGCAGACGCGGTAGAGTTAATCAAAGCCAGACAGCTACCGAGCTTCAAAACGCAGATTAAACGCTATGCGTCTTACAAAAAAGCCGCGCTGCAAGGGGTGTTAGTCGGCGAAGTTCGTGACCGCAGCGCAAGAACCGCCGCTGCTGCTTACGAACAATTAGCTAAGGAGATTCTATAACGTGGGACAATTTACCGGATTATTTAATGGACTCGATAACGCCGAGCCGAAACCAAAAGCGAAAACCAATAACACCGCGAAACGTAATGCGGCGAAGCAAGCCACCGCTGCGACGGAAGAAGCACCGGCGAAGGCTTTGCAAAATGCCAGAGGCAAACTGAATGGCAAAGAGGCAAACGGAAACGCCGCGACCACGACCGCCACGCCGATGCGAGGCAAGCGCAGCCACCCGGATTATACACAAGCACCGGCTTTTGTCCGAAAAGATACTTACAAAGCCGTTAAAATCGCCTTGCTGAATGATGAGCGCGGTTTAGATTATTCGGACTTGGTAGAGGAATTATTAACCGCTTGGCTTACAAATAAAAGATAAGCGATTATCTGGTTATCTGATTATGCACATAATCAGATAATCGCATCAGAGAATAGCAAATGATTAAAGACAGCCGGAAAAAAGATACACCGCAGCCACCGGCGAAAATCGAAGCCGCGCCGGAATCGGGTAAGCGTCTGGACGATTACGAGCAAAGTTACCCTTTACAGTTATCGCTGTTTCAGTTACTTGACCTAAAGCCCGGTGACCAACCGCGCTACTCGAACACAATAGAGCTTTACGACTTTATGCCCAAGTATCATTGGGGAAAGGTTGAGCGTATCGGAGGCGAGTTTTTGCGCGTTCTCAAGCGTGAATTTGAGTGCAGAGGCACGAGATATAAAATTGAGGTTGCGCCCGCCGTTATTACCGACCAAGACGGTAAGGAGCGTTATTATTACCCGTCGAAGCGTGAGGAGCTTGTAGAAGATGCTTTACGACGACTTGCCACGACCGAACGAGGCGTTTTTCTCGACGACCGAGCGGGCGTAACCTTTACGCTTTATCAGTTGCAGCAAGAATTAAAGAAAACCGGACATAGTTACGATATAGCGCAACTGAAAGACGCGCTTTTAATCTGCAATCGAACAAGTATCACCGTTACGACCGAAGACGGCAAAGGCATCTTAAGTTCAAGTATGTTTGAAACGCTTGGCTTGAACAGCCGCGAGGATTGGAAAGGCACAGGGTCAAAAACAAAAGCCTTTGTGCGGTTCAATAGCTTAGTAACCGAAAGTATTAAAAAAGGCGCGTTCCGGCAACTCAATTACGAAAAGGCGATGAGTTACAGCAGCGTTATCGCCCGCCAGCTTCACAAGCGAATGAGCCATCATTTTACACAAGCCAGCATCACGACGCGCTACGAAATCAAACTTTCAACCATTATCCGCGATTTCGGACTAGCCGAATATGCCCGCCCGTCGCTTAATCTTTCCCACGTTTTGAAAGCCCTAGACGAGATGAAAGAAAAATCCGTTTTGCTTTCATATGAAGTTCAAAAAACGCTTGACCATTCTAATCGCAACAAATTGACGGACGCGAAATTTATTTTAATCCCGCATCCGTTTTTTAGCGGTGAAGCCCGGAAGATAAATGACCGGCACGGGCGCATCGAGCGGCAGCTATCGAGCGGAGAAAAGTAACTGTTCCGATTGCCGAAATATGTAGTTTTGATTTTCGCAAAACCGCCAAAATATGTAGTTTTGATTATCGGAATATGTAGTTTTGATTATCGCAAGCGATTTTTGGCAAAATTTCCGCCCAAAATCTTGAGTTTTCCACAGGCAAATATGTAGTTTTGATTATCGGATATGTAGTTTTGATTATCGCAAGGCATCAAAATATGTAGTTTTGATTATCGCAAGGCATTAAAATATGTAGTTTTGATTATCGCAAGAAACCGAAAACATCAAAATATGTAGTTTTGATTATCGCAAGAAATTTGTAAGAGTCTGATAACAAAAGTTTTATCGTGTTTAGAAACTCCTTATTCTTTATTCTTATCTTAACCTTAATACTTTAACCCTAGCCTGTGGAAAACTTTTCCAGATTTCAAAGGCATAAAACTTTCACTTTAAAACTGATATTATCAGACACAAGCTTAAATGCAGAGAAAACTATCATTTGCCAGCACCGTCCATTTATGTAAGCCAACTATTTATCTACCTTATAAGCAATAAACAACGTACAAAATTTTTGACAACTGATCCTTACCCAGAGGAAATCAAGATGCTCAAGACGCTATAGCGTTTCGACGCTCAAGCACATCTTATCAGGTGAATCTAAAATTTCACCGGAAAAAGTCAAACTCCTTTTGATTTCTTTAAAAATGACCTATCAATTTTTTATAGTGATTCCAGCACGCCGAATGCTCGACATTCACTAAGCAATCTTTCTTTGTGCAAAATCCCAAAAACTCAAAGACAAAATAAATCAGAAACAGCAAACTATTTTTAGCCGAGCGGTTGCGCTTGGCATAGTGCAACAACTGGAGCAAAGCAAAAAAGCAGTTTTTATAACTGTGCTCAACTCTGCTCAAATGGAGAAGCACAATAATCGTACCGCTTACAGAAAGCCTTGATCTTCCGCTAATGAATGCCGCAACCATCCGCCATCTTAACAATCGGCTCACACTTAGTTCAGAAGAGAAACCACGAAGCATTGTTAAAAGCCACAGGGAAGCCGTAGAGCGCGAGATACCGGTCTTCCCGTATCCAACACTAGACAGAGCGATTAAAAACGTCTCAGGGTTGTTTATTAAAGCCGTCGAAGAAAGCTACGAAGTCCCAAAAAATTATCTTGATTCCGTGGAGAGGAAGTTGAATCAAAAAACAGTTTGAAACTGAGCGGAAAAAGAGCGAAGAAAAAAGAGAGAAAGCAGAATCTTGGGAACGAGCAAACGAGCGATTAAACAGCTTACTGGAATCCGAGTGCCAAGAACTCTGGGAAGCGACCAGTGCGAAAATTCTTTCATCGCCAGAACGTACGTACGCGCCCCCACAACAGTTAAAAATTTTAGAGTATGTAATAGACAGCTCAATTCGTGCGGAAATCATCGAAACTTTTGTTCGGGAAGAAGCACAAAAAACCGCCGAGTAAAACTCAATTTGAGGGTGTAAAAAAATTTGTGTAAATGGCAACAATCAACATTTATTTTTAATGGAGGAAAATGATGATGCCAATTACGAAAGAGTTACTTGACCAATTACTGAATGAATATGAAAAGCCGGAAGATTTGCTCGGTGATCAGGGACTGCTTCAGCAACTGACGAAAGCCTTAGTCGAACGCGCTTTGGAAGGTGAGCTGACGCATCATCTCGGTTATCAAAAGCACGATTTGACCGGGAATAACTCCGGCAATTCGAGGAACGGAACCACGCCGAAAATGATTAAAGGCAAACGCGTACAGACCGTCATCGAGGTTCCGCGCGACCGGAACGCAACCTTCGAGCCGCAGCTTATCAGAAAGAATCAGACGCGCTTTGACGGCTTTGACGAGAAGATCATCTCTCTGTATGCGCGAGGAATGACGACGCGCGAGATTCAGGGACATCTGCAAGAGATTTACGGGACGGAAATTTCACCGGTTTTGGTTTCAGCCGCCACCGAAGCGGTTTTAGCGGAAGTGCGGGCGTGGCAATCACGTCCGCTCGACTCCGTTTATCCGATTCTTTACCTGGACGCTTTAATCGTCAAGGTTAAAGAAAACGGGCGCGTCATTAATAAGGCGGTTTACCTGGTAATCGGTGTCAATTTGCAGGGTTTGAAAGAAGTCCTGGGCATTTGGATTGCCGAAACCGAAGGCGCGAAATTTTGGCTTTCAATTGTCACCGAACTACAAACGCGCGGTGTCGCGGATGTCTTCATCGCCTGTGTGGACGGACTCAAAGGCTTCCCGGAAGCCATTGAAGCGGTCTTTCCGAAAACGCAAGTCCAGCGCGTGTCTGGTGAATCTGCTGCGGCATTCCTTGAGTTATGTGTCTTACAAGGAACGCAAAGAAGTCGCCGCCGATTTGAAACTGATTTATCAGGCTTCGACACTCGCAGAAGCCGAAACGCACCTTTTAGAGTTCTCGGAAAAATGGGAGTCGCGCTATCCGGTCGTCGCCCATTCGTGGCAGTCCAATTGGGCGCGAATCGTCCCGATGTTCGCTTTTACACCGGAAATCCGACGGGCGATTTACACCACGAACGCGATTGAATCGCTGAATTTCAGTTTGCGGAAAATTATCAAAAATCGCGCTCTTTTCCCAAATGATGACGCGGTGCAGAAAATCTTATATCTGGCGTTGCGAAACATCGCCAAAAAATGGACAATGCCGATACCCAATTGGAGCGCGGCGATGAACCAATTTGCGATACTTTTTGAGGAACGAGTCCCGATGAACGGATTCGGCGCAACCTCATTTACACAGATTTTCTAACACCCTCTTGCTACTTGAGCATTACTTTTGGTTCACTACCAAATTTTTAATTACTTTATGCTCAACTTTTTCCTGTAAACTCCATAAATAGATCTACAAAAGCCTTGGCTGCTCCTCGCTCATTCTGAAAAATTCGACATCTCGCTAGCATCGAATCAATTACTCCCAGCACGAGTTGCGGCTGTTGCCTGATTGATATTGAATTGGCGAGACAAGCCATCATACCGGCTCCGGCACTCGCTTCAGACAACTGCGCGACGAAGGCGTTCCGGCGGTATTCGGTAACCAACAAAAACCCCGCTGGCAACGGCTCTACACCCCTTTTCCCGCCGAGTTGCTCCACATCAAAATCCATCTGCGTAAAATCGTCTATGATTCCCCGCACGGAAAGTTTTTTTGGAAATGGATGAATAAGCCCCTGCTTATCTATAACCGCATACTCGTCCGACAAATATAGACAACCTCGTTTAACAAACTCGGCGACTAAAGTGGTTTTACCCGAAAAACTTTTGCCCGGAATAATCACGGCTTTTCCTTCCCATTCGACTACACCGGCGTGCAGAAAAACCACTTGTTTTGTAAATTCCGCAACGGTCAATCGCAGATGCGATTCTAAAATGCCGAATCCTTTTTCCAAACTGTCGGCGTCAACTATTTTCAAATCATTCTTGAAAACGGAAAACTGTTCCGATTCTTCCAAAAAACAAAACCTATGTTCAAAAGAGCCGGTTGTCGTCATCTGCCAGTAACCGGGAAAAACATCGTCCAAACGGGTTTTTACAAACCTGTATATTTTGTAAGTGCTTGTTTCTATTTCTATTTTTACGCCGAAGCACTCAATGCGTAAAAACCTATTTTTCAATTTGTTTGACAAAATCCTAATGTTGCAGTTTGTGAAACTCACAGCCCAGTCGGAGCGTGTTCGCAAAAGTTGAATTCATATCCAGATTAGTAAGGTCTTCTCTCAACCTATAGCTAATAGTATTGCCGCTCGCATTAATTAAAAGTTTTTTAATACTCCCGCCAATCCATGAATACACCTTTTCTATAATTTTTCTTTTCCCAGCAGCGTCCAAATTTGCTCCGCGCCGACGGCAACTTCCGACACAATTTTGCCGTTTTCGTTAATCAAAACGGCAGACGGAGTTCCATTCATTCCAAGTTTTCCCGCCACTTTTCGCTCGTCGTCCAAAGCGATGGTCGATTGTAAATTCATTTCTCGGTTTGCTTCGGGATCGCCCGACGAGAGAAGTAATAAATCGGGCGCATCTTGTCCTTTTGTTTTGTGCCATTGGCGCAAGTCTTCGAGCATCTGCGTACAGAAACCGCAGCTTAAACTCCAGAAAGTCACCAGAGTTTTTTTGCCGCGCAAATCTTGGGAATTTACCATTTTTCCGCTTGCATCGGCGAGCGAAAATTCGGGCAAATCCGTCCCGAGATTTTTTCCGCTCTCGCCCTCGCCGATGAGGACGATTTCATTTTTTTCGCTTTCGCTTTTGAATTTATCAATTAATTCTCGAATCGCTGTGTCGCCCGCGACGGCGCGACTAGCAACCCTTCCGTCGGCGCTAATTAGAAGAGCTGTCGGCGTCCACTTCGCACCGAAAAGTTCGCTGACTTCACGGTTCTTTTGCAAAAGGATTTGATTAAAGGAATTGCCGCCAAATTTTTGGGCGTTATCGACAGCTTCTCCGCTGCTAACGAAAACGAAATTTAATTTATTCTCAAGCTCCGTCTGCCACACCTCAATTTCGGGAACGAGCGCACCGCAAGGACCGCAGGACGGTCCCACAAAAAAAAGCAAAATCGGTTTTGCTTTCATTAAAAGATGTTCGAGCGAAATTGTTTTCCCGTCTAAATCCGGCAATTTAAAGTCCGGGGCGGGCGCGCCAACCAGCAAAATGTTTTCCGGAACGGAGATTTCCTCGCGCTCGACCATTTTCGTGCCGTCGGCGGCGGTAAATTCCAAAATTTCGATACGCCGCATAATCTGTAACTGCTGTTCGGAGATTTGTTTGAGAAAATAAACGATTGCCGCGAGAAGCGCGACCGTCGCCAAGCCTAAAATCATCTGCATAGAATTTTGTTCCGTAAAATTATTCGTCGAATCGAGTATGCTTAGACCTTGGTTTTCCCTGCCGCTGACGACCAAAACAAGTGCGAGCATGGCAAAAATCACGTTGCGAATTACACTTTTGGACGAAACCGGCTCGCTTTCAATCGCGCCGAAACAATGGCAATCCGGCGCTTCCCCCTTCGCCATTAGAAAAGCCATTCCGCCGATAAAAGTCGCTAATAAAAGAAACGCTCCGATTGCGCCGAACCAAGCACTTTGCGTGAACAGAAGTAAAATCGCAACAACAATTTCCACTATCGGCAAACCGACGGAAAATGGTTTCGCCAACATTTCCGGCACGCCAAAATCACGCATGGCTTTTTTCGAACCTTCCAAATCGAGCATTTTCCCGATTCCGGCGAGTGCGAAAATTGCGGCAAGAATTATTCTAATTAGAAGCAGAATCGTTTCCATTTTGGAAAATTAGATTGAATATGCCATTCCCCAATCTGCGTGATGAATTTTTAACGTGTTTTATAATATAAGACTTCAGCAAGTTTGTGAAATTAGTATATTACTTTACCAAAAGTCAGAATCGATATAAAATAAGCCGCATCTTGCCACGGCTTCTTAAAACAGTTTGAGTTAACCGTTTTTATCCGTTCTGTTCTGTTGCTTAACGCGCGGTTCTTTATCACGTCCTCCAAAGAGTATGCCGGTTAAAGTTTTTCACGCCGTCGTTTTGCGGTTTCGGTTAAAAATTCAGCGGCTCGCCAAAAAATATTCGCCATCTGTAAGGGGAGTCTGCTTGATTCGTCAAAAGGTCTTCTGGATGAAACGGTCGCTTCGATGCGGTTCGGATAGCGCATTTGCAGAGCTTTTATCACTCCTTTCGGATTATGCATATAAGCGGCAAACGGCTTTCGAATCCCGTGCGCTTCGTTTAACACGCCCCACTGTCGGAGAACAGTTGGAATCGTCCAATCCGGCAGCCGTTTTAATACTTCTCTGACCGGCGTATCGTCAATTGACAAGCCTAATAACTCGTGCGCCAGCAGAACGGCGCAGGCAACCCAATTAGCTCGCACCGAATTATCGCTAAAACAGATTTGCCAATCGAAATTCTTCGGGCGCTTTTCAACCGCCACGGCTATATCGCACAACCAGAGAGCGCGGCACGCTCCGTGACCGAGCGCGTGACTGCACAGCAGTCGCAGATGATCTTCAGCGCCAAGCACGCGCACTTCGATTTCACAAATTTTAATCAATTCGGAGCGAGCATAAAGGTCGTCAATATTCTCGATGTCGAGTTTGACGAATCCCTGGTGCAAATCGATGTGGTATCGACGGGCGTCAGTGTTTTCTAATATTTTTTGAGCTGTTTGATATTGTTCGGAACGCACACACAAATCAATATCGCCCTGCGGGCGCAAACTCGAAGCCGGATAATGACGGGCGATTGCCCAACCTTTTATCAACACCGGCTCGACTTCCGCCGCTCTAAACAGCTTAAAAATATGCGCTATCTCGCGCTCGCGGGCTAATCCGTGTATCGCTTGATATCGGTATGCTTCTCGATACGGGAGGACAAATGACGATTGCTGAAGATTTGCCGATTGCTCGATTTGGCGCCAGAGAAGCGCGGCAGCCCCCGAGTTTAGCAGCAGTAGAGTAATTTGCTCGAATTTTACTGTCGATAAATTTAATACTGTCGGTGAATCACGCCACGCGCCGGCAAGCACGTCCGCTACTTCTTGACCGCGTGAAATATTTGCGTTTGACGAAAACATTCAACCGAATTTGTGCTGCCGATACAGAATTACCGACAGTAAGTCTTACTAGAAAAGTTTTTAAATCGCAGCTAATTGGCAGCTTACGCCCCAGTTGCATACTGCTGCAACCGAGTTGCACATTCTACACGAGCTAAAGCGTACAGATGTTTCTGTTAGATTACAACTATGTCGATTATTTGCGGCTTCTTTTGCTCTATTCACTTTAAATTTAAATACTCGTTTCCGGTTTCGAAGTTTCCGGTATTTCCGCCTTTTCTACTTTTTTCAGCTTTTCATCGAATGTATTTTTATCTGTTTTTTTTATTCCCGGCGGCTTGGTTTCAACCATAACCGACGACGGGTTTTTGCCGGTTGTTCGTTCCGTTGGTATAGAATTTTCCGTCTGCAAATCCGTCAGCGACGCAATATCTTTTTTAGCTCCTTCCAAATCTATTTCCTGTTGCCAGGTTTGCTTAAAATCGTCGGTCGAGCGGCGAAATTCATTCATTGTTTTGCCTATAGTTCTGGCAAATTCCGGCAATTTCCGCGGACCGAAAACTATCAGGGCGACTAGCCCGATTAACATCAACTCAGACGTTCCAAAGATTCAAAAATAAATAAATAAAACATTTCGACCTGTCTTTTTTAAGATTTTGCTACTCGATTTCTATTAAGACATTATCTCGCTTCCAAACTGGTTTTAGAGAGAATGCTTGTATAATTGCAACATACGGTTTTTATTGGCACTTTTAAGTATAGCTTAACACGATTGAATCGCTGAATTATGACTGTTGCGAAAAATCATTAAAAATCGAGTGATGTTCCCAAGTGATGAAGCGGTTTTCAAGATTCTCTATTTAGCCTCTAAGCACACGACAGTAGCTGAATAAACAACTGCAACTGCCTGTATTTTCTTTGTTTTTGATGATTGAACAAGATATTTTGCAAAGCGTCCAATCCAATTCGGAACAGACTTTTCGCATATCTTTTGTTTTTCTTTAGTTTCATTTCTACTTTTTTCAATACTTCGACTTGAAACTCTCCCATCACCATCGCCAAGCATAAGCCCAGTCCTAATAACATTAATAACTTGCCGATCTTTTCCGGTTGCGTTAAATGCGTTTCCTCGAAACTAAAACCGCGACTTTTCAAACAGCCAAACATCGTTTCTATCTGCCATCTGGTTTTATATTCCTCAATCGCGTATTTGTTCGCCGTGCGGCTTGCCACAATTAAATATTCGGTTTTGCCTTCTTTTTGATATTTGACGAGGCTCACAAAAACTTCCAAACCAAAGACTTCAATTTTCACTTTCCCGCGTAACCGAACGCGCTCGGAAACATCTTTCCACATCTTCGCAAAACTTTTGCCCGAAGATTTGTGGCTCGTCTTTAACCGAATATGAAAATCTATTTCCGCCTCAAGCAGATAAGCTAATAACTGATAAGTGCCGAATTCGCGGTCGGCATAAACTCTTTCAATCCGCCCGACTCCGAACTCGGCAACAAACCGCTTGAGCAGTGCCGTGTGTTGCGCGGCAGTCGCATTGCCTTTCCGGTTGACGACTTCCCATAAAACCGGGATCGCCGCTTGTTTATAAGCGACGCTCAAGGTCAGAATATTGACCCAGGTTGCGCCGAACTTCCACTCCGTCCGGTCAATTAGAATCTTCAGGTTGCCTTTGATTTTCAACAATTTCAGATAATCAATCGAAACTTTATTTTCGTTTTTCAAAAATCTTTGAATTTGCCGGTAAACCGATTCAGCTTCGGCTTCCGAACGAGTTGCCAAAGCGATTTTCGCTAAATTCGACGTTCTGGTTTTCAATAAAGCCTCGACAAATCGGACAATAAACTTGATAGCGTGGCGCGAGCCTTGTATGCTCTGCTGTAACGCTTCACTAAAAGCGTTATCAGGAGTTTGTTGGTTTTCTTTTTTCACACAACAGATTCTAACAAACTCCTTGTTACTGTCGTGTGCTTAGATTTAGCCTTGAGAAATATCAGCAAATGATGGACAATGCCGATAGCTAATTGGAGCGGAGCGATGAATCAATTTGCTATCATTTTCGAGAACCGGCTGCCGGACAGCGATTCCCAAAATAACTCGTTCACACAAATTATTTAACACGCTCGAAATATTTTCAAAATGCTTCGTAATCTAACACTTGTTTCCATCTTTTGGATATTCCTTGGATTGGTTTTGGCAGCAACTGGCGGCTATTACGCATACAAATGGCGAATGTATCTACTCGGAGTGGAGTTAGGCGTATTGAGTATCGGCGTAATTTTATGTGGTATGACGAATGGCTTTACCGATTATTCACCAACCGGCAGATTGTTTTCAAAAATTGGGTTTATTTCTTTTTTGATAGGTTTGCCTTTAGTTATTTACAGTATATATAAGTTTATTTAGTTTTCATTGCCTAAATAATATAGGACTTACGCAGTTGAATAGATATTTGATAAAAATAAAGAATGAATCCGCCAAAAGTAACTGACGAAGATTACATTAACTTTATCATCGCCACGCCGCGCGACGTGACTGCCACCGAAGCCGGGCGTGTCCAGCCGGAGAGCAGAGACGCTCCCGCGCACGACGCTTTTACTCGTCTTCTGGCACGTCTTGAACCCGGTGCTGAGACGCTTTGGGAGGAGGCGAAAACACAGATTGATTTGAAGAGCGGTATTCTGGTTCTCGACGATTCGACGCTTGAGAAACCGTATTCGGAGTTTAATGCTCTTGTTTATCGGCATTGGTCGGGCAAGCAAAAAGCGGTCGTCAATGGCATTAATTTGATTACTCTGCTCTGGACTGATGGCGTTCGCTGCGTTCCGGTTGACTATCGCGTGTTTGATAAAGACACGGATGGCAAAACCAAGAACGATCATTTTGCCGAAATGCTGCTTGAGGCGTTTGAACGCGGATTTAATCCGCAACTTGTTTGTTTCGACAGTTGGTATTCGTCGGTTGACAACTTGAAACTGTGCCGCGCTTTGGGCTGGCATTTTTTGACGCGCCTGAAATCGAACCGGCAGATCAGAGTCGGCGGCGGCGGTTTGCAAGCGGTCTCGGAAGCCGGACTGTGCGGCGGCGACGGCACGATTTGTTGGCTCAAAGGCTTTGGAGAAATCAAAGTGTTTCGCGCCTCCGCCACAGACGGCGCATCGGAATACTGGGCGACGAGCCTGCCAGCAATGACGGAACCAGAGCGGGAATCCCGCGCCAAATCCGCGTGGCGCATTGAAATGTATCATCGGGCGTTGAAACAACAGTGCCTGATCGAACGCGCTCAGTGTCGTCGGTGGCGCCCGGTGTTGAATCACATCGGACTTTGTATCAGAGCATTTGTGCGAATTGAAAGTCATTGTTATCGAGAAAAAATGAGTTGGATCGAAGCTAAAACCAGTATTATTCGAGATGCTGTCAGAGCATATTTGGCGAATCCGCGTTATTTGCTTCTGCCAACTGCGTAAGTCCTAATAATAATTAAACTTTTTTATCTTTTTCCTTTGGTTACGAGCCTACAAAAGAAGTTTTTACTTTACTGAGCGTAAAGTGTTAGAACTGAAATTTCGGGTGGAACTCCGAAACGAACAGGAATAAGATTGGTGCCGACTCCTGTCGTGACAAACATATCTGTTCCTGCCTCTTGAATATGTCCGGCAGCATATTTTTGACCATAACTTGACGGAATTATCGGTGATCCAACTAAAGGTAAAGATACTTGCCCGCCGTGTGTGTGACCCGCCAAAATTAAAGTCAAATCATTAGAAATCATCAACTCTCCACTAATTGTATCTATATAGTCAGGGTTATGTACTAAAACAATTAAATTGCCGTCTTGTTCGCCTTTAGCCAGTATCAACTTTAGCTGATTAGAGATTTCCTTCCAATCTGGAGATTCCATTTTGTCCTGTGTGCCTAAGAGACGAAGCGTTTCGCCGCTAATCTGAATGCTTACAACCTCATTGCTCAAAACCTGAATGCCAACTTTCTCTAACTCCGCGCTAACCTTTTTTTTGTCGAACGCTTCATCCACATTACCCAGGATGGCATAAACCCCATACTTTGCCTGAAGTCCCGTGAGGTTCTGAGCAATAGTTTCCAACGGCATTCTTAACCGCTTCCGATTAAAAAGGGAAGGCGAAAGGTAATCTCCGAGTAAAACAATAAGGTCGGGTTTTTGAGCATTGGTTTCAACAACAATCTGTCGAATTTTATCTTCGGTAATGAAATTAGAGCCGCCGTGTATGTCGGAAATTGCCGCTATCTTTAACCCGTTTAATTTGGGCGACCATTTCTTTATTTTTAATTCATAATTATTGATAACCAGTCGGTCCGGTTCAATTAAAAATCCGTAAATTATAAGGAGCAGACCCGCCGAAAAAAGAAGTAAAACGATTGTTAAGTTTTTTTTCCGAGTTTTCTTCATTCAATAAAACCACCTTTGCACAGCTGAAAACTTTTCATTAACTGCTTGGTATCTATTTTTGGAAGATTGGTATTTTCTCCGGGCTGTTGCGGTTGAAGCTGTGCGGACAGTTGATTTTTGGAGCGTTGCAATCTTTTGCTTTTTACAAAACCATCGTCTTCCGGCTTTTTCGAGTTGGGAACTGTAACAATGTCTGAATATGGGATGTTTCCTATATTTCTACACTCTTGAGCGTGGAATACCTTAGTTTTTCTTGTCTGCAAAGACTACGCCGTATTAACGCCCGCCGTCGCTGGATGTGGACAATTAGATGAAGTATTGCGGCAGATGTTGCAACCATACTAATAGACCATTAATAATAATTAAATCATTAATGGTCTATTAGATTTGCAAATTTCTAAACTGTTTTAAAAATGTATTAAGCACCCCAACAAAATTAAATTAGACTTTGTTAATCTAAAACCCTTACAATTATTGAACCTTAGCGATTGAAACACTAATCTATTTTTGTTGGGGTGCTTAAGTTATTATTATCCGACACACGCGAGTGCCCTTCCACAAACACCGACGACTCCTTGAACAATAAGACATACGCACGCTCGGATCTGAATGCCCCCTGGACCTGGACACATGGGGAGTGCGTTACAATCACCGTCACTTCCGCATCCGTTTGCTGGGGTTGTACAAGCACCACCAGTTTGTGCTTGCGCAGCAGTCGGGGCAACAAGACCGGCCACAATTGGTATTGCAACCATAGTTCCAAGTCCAACTTTCCTGATTACTTCGCGGCGTGACATTCCATTAAATTCAGGAACAATCTCTTCGCTGTTAGAAAGTAAATTCTCTTGCTTTAATTGGTCTAATGCAAGCCAAACAAAATCTTCCGTAACGGGGGAGTTCAGTTCTTTGCTAAACTTCTTGGTAATGTCTGCAACTGAATTGTTTCCGTCGCACAATTGCCAAACAATTGCGGATGTTTCATTCAGACAATAGGCTTTGTTGATTTTCAAATCATAAATCAATACTTCGCCTTTTAATTCTTGAACAATTATGTCGTCTTTTCGACTAACTGGGTTAGTTTGATATTTCATGTAAGTGTCTTATGCTCCTTTTTATGCTCCTACAACTAAAACTTGCAGAAAGTTATCATAAAGAAAGACAAAAAGCAAGTAAAATCTGCCGGAACAGAGTAGATAAGAGATGAGATGGTCAGGAAAAAGTGGAGACAAAACTGTCTTTCCTCCTTTGATTTTTAATTTTCAATTCTAACTCGAATTCCAGCGGGCTTTTGTAGCCTAACCCCGAATGTAGTCTAACCCGGTTGTAGTAACCTTCAATGTAGCTGAAGATTTCCGATTTGGCTTGCTCAATTAATTCAAAAATGCCGCCTTCGACCAGTTCCGCCTTGAATCTGGAGAAAAAGCTCTCCGCCTGCGCCGCTTGGAATAACAATTTCCCTTGCCGCTCATCCATTGGCGGATACCGTCAATATAAAGCAGTCGGCGGTATTCGACCGAAGCATATTGGCTGCCTCTGTCCGTATGAATAATTGCGCCCCGTTTAATCAAACCGCGCCTCCGCGCCCGGTTAAAAGCATCAATTACCAATTGCGCCGTCATATTTGGCGAAACCTGCCAGCCGACGATGCGGCGCGTAAACTTATCCTGAAATGTCGCCAAATAGCACCATCGCCCATTTCGCATCGGTAGATAAGTAATATCGCCGACGATCACTTCTCCGGCTCGGCAGATTTCGTTTGCCGTCTCTTTTAAGAGATTCGGGCTGATTCTTGAATCGTGATTTGAGTCGGTCGTCCGCAGCTTAAAGCGGCGCGGCGCAATGGCTCGCAGCCCCTGCTCGCGCATCAGCGAGCGCACTTGAAAACGTCCGACCGCGACACCCGTTTTTGCCAACGCCGCTTGAATCCGACGTGAACCGTAACGCCGCCGGTTCTCCCAAAAGCAGTTGCCGACCGCTTGCGCCAAGTGCCGCCGTTTCAATGAGGGCGGACGCTTTAATCGTCGCCGCCACGCGAAATACCCGGCAGCCGAGACTTTCATCATCCGGCATAAAACCTTAATCGGATAATTGACGCTTTGGATTTCAATAAAACGGTATCTGATTAACTTCCACAGCCTTTGATAAGAGCCGCCTTTTTTAAGATTTCCTGTCTACACTCTCCAGCTCGCGCAGACGTTTTTTCAAAGCCGCCACTTCCCGCACTTCCGAACCGGTCGAGCCGTTCATTCCGTTTTTCAAGGCATCACGTTTCCACTTATGAATCAGGCTTTCGTTAACACCAATCTCGCGCGCCACCGAAGCGACCGATTGTCCGTCGAAAACCTTTTTTATTGTTTGTTGTTTGAAGTCATCGTCATATTTTCGCATTCCCATATTCTAGCGACAGTTTTGACTTCATTTCTATTAGACCATCACAATAGCCGCTGGTCGTGGCTCCGCGTCCCGGATCAGTCATTAATAAAACCGGGAGCAGCCCCAGTTGAAGTGAAACGAAGTTAATTGTTTTGATCGGGAAATCGGTAAATTCTTCTAAAAATCTGCCTTCATTCCGCAAAAAGCATAGCTGAACGGCAAACCACCGGCGATTGGATTCGCCGCGACACTTTTCGACTTCAAACACATCTTCCAACGTCAAAGTCCAATCCGCGACCAACCTTTCTTCGCCCGGTTCGTTATCCATAAACATTGAGCGAAGAGTTTTCCAGATCACGACTCAAATCCGCTTGCGAAGGTTTCGTATAAACGGCAGTAGTATCTAAACTTTCGTGTCCCAAAAGATTCGCCAGATCAACTATTTTACCCGGATTCTGTTTCAGATAATTCAAAGCGAAAGTATGCCGTAAAGTGTGCGCGGACACGGAAATTCGCGTGATTTTAGCTTTTTTACCAAATTGCGAAATCATTGATTGAATCATTCGTTTAGATAGCTTTTCACCTTTTTGATTGAGGAAAAACGACTCTGACGCAAAATTTCCGCGAATTTCCAAATAACTCCTGACCGCTCGCCTGACCGAAGCATTCAGCGGAATTTCGCGTTCCTTCAAGCCTTTGCCTTGCCTGACCAAGACCGTTCCGGCGCGTTCACTGGCTTTGACATCACTCATTTTCAAGTCGGCGACTTCGGAAACGCGCAAACCGGTTTGTGCCATCAACTGCACAATTGCGTAATTACGGACGGCAAAATTTGAACCTCCCGCGACCCTCAATAAAGCGTGAACCTCATTTTCCAATAATCCGAGCGGTTGGCGATTTCTGACAAACTTGATCGGTTTCAGAGAAATTGCCACATCAGCTTTAATTCGTTTGGTCTGAACTGCCCACCGGGATAATTTTCGCAAGGCTTCCAAACGGCGATTGATCGTCGTCGGCTGCAACCCCCGAACATTCAACAAAAATTGCCGATAATTAATCAGGTCGAGTGGTGAAAGTTGTTTCAGTTCAACTTGCTCACCCAAACTTTGCAGATACCACTCATAAAATTTCTCCAAATCAAACTGATAACCAGAAACCGTATTTTCGGCAAAATCATTTTCTCGCAGATGTTTGATGAACTCACTTAAAACAGAAGAATCATTCATATAAAAATCTCAGGAAAAAAGACTGCTTGTATTTAATGCAATAGCATCCCCCACGTTAGACTACCGCTTTATTGCATTAAATACGCCAGATATTTTAAGAGTATTGCATACAAACCACATTGTATGCGTGTATTGTATGCAATAAAACATCAAAAACAAAGAAAATTACGCAAAAATCTGTGAATTTTAGTTGAAAAGGACGAATTTAGAGGAAAAGTGGGTTCTTATACCAAGTTGCATTAATATGTGAGAATCAGGTAAGTTTGGAAAATGCCTAAACGACTGACTTTGGAAAACCATTTAACCGAAAAACAACTACGCCGCAAATATTTAACTTGTCAACATCCGCAGGAAAAGATGCGTTGGCAAGCACTTTGTTTGATTGCCGAAGGCGGAGTTGCTAATCAAGTGGCAGAAAAATTGGGGCGTTGCAGCGGTTGGATGAGCGAAACTGTCCGCCGCTACAACGAGGGCGGAGTCGGTGCGGTCAAAAACAAATCAAAGAATCAAGGCTCAAAAACTTTAACTGCCGAACAATTAAAAGAGCTGGAAAGTGAGATTGAGAGCGGGAAAACAACTGAGCAACGTTTATGGAGCGGGGCGCAAATCAAGCGGTGGGTGGCGGAAAAAACCGGAACGACAATACACAAAACGACAGCTTGGAGAATGTTTGCCAAACTCGAATTTACTCGGCAAACGCCACGCCCTGCACACCAACGCCGCGCGGCTGAAGCAGAGCAAACCGAGTTTAAAAAAACTTAAGCTGCCGCGTCGCAGAAATCAAGCGCGAAAACCAAACTGCGGAAGTTCAATTGTGGAGTCAAGATGAGGCTCGCTTTGGATTGCAGCCGATTGTGCGGAAGCGATGGGCGCGCCAGGGGAAACGCCCGACAGCGGAAAACAATCCGCAATACGAATGGACATGGAGTTATGCAGCGGTAGAGATGCGGACGGGAGAAAGTTTCTTTTTGTTGCTGCCGAATTTACAAGCCGCTTCGGTGGAAATATTTTTACGGGAGTTTGCTGCCGCTCAAGGATTGGGGAAAGAAAAGATTGCGGTTTTGTTGTGGGACGGCGCACCGGCACATCGAGCGTATCTTAAAATCCCTGAAGGAATCGAATTGATTTCAATTCCAGCCTACACGCCGGAGTTGAATCCAAGCGAGCGGTTATGGTCGCCATTGCGAGAAACGGTAGCGAATCGTTCGTTTGAAGCGATAGAGGAGATGGAGGAGGTGTTGATAAATGGCATTCGAGACTGATCAAAACAGAAAGAATATTTATCAAATCTGACGAATTATGATTGGCTGCCGTCGGTTTAACCTCACTTATTCTTGCAACTTGGTATTAGAGTAAAAAAATGCGCCTTTGTGCCTAATACCCCAATTTCGCAAAATTACTTAAAGAGCGAAATCTTTTCCGCTTTTTGTGTTTCTTTTCCGATTCTTTTTAATATAAAATCAATACTTATTTCGCACTTTGTTCGCAAAAGCGAAATCACTGATTTTATGCTCAAAAATAAATCTGTTGCTTCATCTACAAAAAATCAGCCGAGCAGAGAACTCAAAGAGCTAATTGCTGTTACCGTCAAACTCTGGCGCAAACATCACCTGACTTATGACTAGGCTGGTTATGTTGGCAAAGAAGTGCGTCGCCAGTTGAAAATCAAAAGAGCCGCCATTCGTAAAACGGTTGTTCATCGCTTCTCGAGTGATGAAGAACAAAAACTCATTAAACAGGATTACCGGGAAACCGGTAATCACGGTCTGCTTCTCAAAACGCTTTTCCTGACCGGAGCTAGAGTTTCCGAATTCATTTCATTGAAAGTTGAAGATTTATTTTTCGACGAGCAGATGGTTTTGATTGAAAAAGGCAAGGGAGGAAAAAGTCGTTATGTTCCGGTATTGCCGGAGCTCGCGCAGGAACTCAAAACTCATCTCGGCTCACGGCAGACCGGCTATATCTTTGAAAGCAACCGGCACACGAAATTTACCGCCCGGCGCATTCAGCAAATCGTTAAAGAGACGGCGGAGCAGGCGGGCGTCGCCGCCTCCGTCCGACTCAATCCAAACCACGCTGCGCGGAACGCCCGCGTCCGCGCCGAAATGTTCAAACCGCCCGCCGTGAAAACGCGCCGCGCCGCTTTCTTCGGTTCCCGCCCACAAATCTCTGCCTGCCGTTTCAAACAAACTGATAAAACGATTATTGACGATGCCCGGCGAATTGCTTTTGTTAAAAACCGTAAATCGCACACCGTCAAACCGCGCCAACCCGTCAACGGTCGCCAGCCACAGATAACCGTCGCCGGTCTGAACTATCCCGTAAACCGAGTTCTGCGGCAGCCCGTCGTCCGCCGTCCAATGATCAATCCGATACTGCGCCCGCGCTGCGGTAAAGCAAACGCAAAGATAAAAGCCTAAAAAAAGTTTCTACGACAAAGGCATATCAAATCTCGACGCATAAAAAACAGTTTTGAGTTATAAAATCGGAGTGCATAGAAAATCTAGCTTGCAGAAAGCCTGTTTGACAAGTTAAATTGAGTGGTTTCAACATTTTAGGAATGAAAATCGACGGCGATGACATTTGAAATTGCCACAAAAAAACTAGATGGAAACGATCGGCAATCAGGCGCGAACGGCTTTTCGCTCGCTTACCGACACTCCGCCAGAAAAATGCCGCCCTGCTCGACTTTCTTAAACTAAAACAGGAAAACGTCGAAGAGATAGGCAAAAGGCTCGAAGATACAGCTTCTGTTTCTGATTCGGTTGGAAAAGTCTTAGCCATATACGACTTAATGATAGCTTTTCGTTTAATTATAGCTATAATAGCTATGAAGGAGACAGACTATTATGCAAACCGTCAATATAGCCGACTTAAAAAACAATTTGAGCGCGTGGCTTGAACAGGTGAAAAACGGCGAAGAATTGGTAGTAAAAGACCGTAACACGCCGATTGCGCGAGTAATGCCGCTTGCCACCGGTGAAGATTTGGACGCGGAAGAAGAAGCCTTAGTAGGCTCCGGGCTGATGCGCTTGCCGCTTGATGAAAAGAACGACGATTTTTTAGATTTGCCCGCGCCGGAAGTGTCTTTAGATGCGATTCGCGACGCTATCCGAGCAGAACGCGATGAAGATTAATAACGGCTTTTGGGATTCAAGCGCGTTAGTGCCGCTTTGCGTTCGGCAGATGGCGAGCCAGAACTTTCGCCAGCTTTGGCGACAGAGCAGCCGCGTTATTGTTTGGTCAGGCGCGACCGTCGAAATACGCAGCGCATTAGCCCGGCTTCACCGCGAAAATGAAATAGACGTAAAAGGTTTGCAATTTGCGATTAACCGGCTGGAAGCAATGCGCCGCCAATGGCGCGAGATTATCACCGGCGATAAGCTCCACTCAATTGCGGCAGAATTGCCCGACACTTACAGCTTACGGGCGTTAGATTCATTTCAGCTTGCCGCCGCGCTGGTTTGGTGCAAGGAAAAACCGAAAGGAAGGCTTTTTATTTGCGACGATACGCGATTAGGCGAAGCTGCGCAAAAAGTAGGATTTACAATCAAATCATAGTCACATAATCGCATAATCACATAACCGAGTAGCCGCATAATCAGTTATACGATTATTTGCATAAACAAGGTTTTATGCTATGATGGCAGTGCTATGATAATCACAATTGCAAGTTTCAAAGGCGGCGTAGGCAAAACGACAACCGCCGTGCATCTCGCCGGTTATCTTTCCAAAAAAGGTAAAACGCTTTTAGTTGATGGCGACCCGAACCGCAGCAGCAGCGATTGGGCAGCCGCCGGACTTTTGCCGTTTTCGGTAATGGACGAACAACAAGCCAGCGCAGAGGCGCGAAATTTTAAGCACGTTATCATTGACACCAAAGCCCGCCCGGACGAATCAGACCTTAAAGAGCTTGCTGCGCATACTGATTTATTGATTGTGCCAGCCACGCCAGACGCGCTCGCATTGAGAGCGACGTTAAAAATGCTCGCTACCTTGAAAGGCATTAACGTCAGCAACTACAAATTGCTTTTAACGATGATACCGCCGCCGCCAAGCCACGACGGAGCAGACGCGGTAGAGTTAATCAAAGCCAGACAGCTACCGAGCTTCAAAACGCAGATTAAACGCTATGCGTCTTACAAAAAAGCCGCGCTGCAAGGGGTGTTAGTCGGCGAAGTTCGTGACCGCAGCGCAAGAACCGCCGCTGCTGCTTACGAACAATTAGCTAAGGAGATTCTATAACGTGGGACAATTTACCGGATTATTTAATGGACTCGATAACGCCGAGCCGAAACCAAAAGCGAAAACCAATAACACCGCGAAACGTAATGCGGCGAAGCAAGCCACCGCTGCGACGGAAGAAGCACCGGCGAAGGCTTTGCAAAATGCCAGAGGCAAACTGAATGGCAAAGAGGCAAACGGAAACGCCGCGACCACGACCGCCACGCCGATGCGAGGCAAGCGCAGCCACCCGGATTATACACAAGCACCGGCTTTTGTCCGAAAAGATACTTACAAAGCCGTTAAAATCGCCTTGCTGAATGATGAGCGCGGTTTAGATTATTCGGACTTGGTAGAGGAATTATTAACCGCTTGGCTTACAAATAAAAGATAAGCGATTATCTGGTTATCTGATTATGCACATAATCAGATAATCGCATCAGAGAATAGCAAATGATTAAAGACAGCCGGAAAAAAGATACACCGCAGCCACCGGCGAAAATCGAAGCCGCGCCGGAATCGGGTAAGCGTCTGGACGATTACGAGCAAAGTTACCCTTTACAGTTATCGCTGTTTCAGTTACTTGACCTAAAGCCCGGTGACCAACCGCGCTACTCGAACACAATAGAGCTTTACGACTTTATGCCCAAGTATCATTGGGGAAAGGTTGAGCGTATCGGAGGCGAGTTTTTGCGCGTTCTCAAGCGTGAATTTGAGTGCAGAGGCACGAGATATAAAATTGAGGTTGCGCCCGCCGTTATTACCGACCAAGACGGTAAGGAGCGTTATTATTACCCGTCGAAGCGTGAGGAGCTTGTAGAAGATGCTTTACGACGACTTGCCACGACCGAACGAGGCGTTTTTCTCGACGACCGAGCGGGCGTAACCTTTACGCTTTATCAGTTGCAGCAAGAATTAAAGAAAACCGGACATAGTTACGATATAGCGCAACTGAAAGACGCGCTTTTAATCTGCAATCGAACAAGTATCACCGTTACGACCGAAGACGGCAAAGGCATCTTAAGTTCAAGTATGTTTGAAACGCTTGGCTTGA
>MWWI01000043.1_pt1 | contig 26248 bp, 25 predicted proteins | sample 1047321 | NCBI WGS metagenome assembly MWWI01 (sample SAMN06349966, study PRJNA376086) | soil metagenome | isolation source: FI-1 sample Antarctic (ecotone) soil | place: Antarctica | reverse complement strand
AAATTGATTCAGCCAAAAGCAGAAAGTATTTTAATAGAAAAGGTGAAAGAAGCAATCAGCCGCATAGGCAGTATTCATCGGCATAACTTTTCTGCTTCTTCTGCCTAATTTGGCGAAGGTATTGTTATTGGAGAGCTGATAATTATTACCGCGATTTAGATTTCGGCGCGGGCTATCATCTCAACCAATCAAATCCGCTTCTTCATCAAATTGAGGTTGGTGATAGTCTTTGGGCTTTTACAAGAGCAAAAAATAGAACTTATGTTTTAGCTGCTGAACTTGTCATCAAAGCCAAAACGATAAATCCGCCGAATTTTCGTTACGGCAAATACAGAGTTTGGGGCGATTTGAAGAAATCAAAATATTTCAAAGTTGATAATCAACCGCGCCTTGAGCAAATTATTCGTAGCTTATCAATTCGAGCAAATGCTGAAATTCTTGGGCGAGCTTTTCAAGGACACGCGGCAGTTAGACAAATCACACAAAATGACCATCAAATTTTGAGCATCGCGGCAAAAAACCTTGAACTAGAACCACGCGCTCGATTACTTCCAGAGGAAAAGCTAGAAGCGTCTTTGCTTCTTGGCAATGAACAAACGGTTGAAGAATTTTTGCAGGAAGAAAAATCTGGAATTGCTGAAAAGCGTAGAGAATATCTTTACCGGCAAGCACCAACGCGCAACAAGAATTTAGCGAAAGAGCTGCAAAAACTTTATGACGGAAAATGCCAAATTTGTTTGTGGAATCCGAGAGGAATTTACGGCGAATCATTATGTCACGGACATCACGTTCATTGGTTAAGTCGAGGCGGTGAAGATTGCCTTGAAAATATGGTTTTGATTTGTCCGAATCATCATTCGGCGATTCACGGTTGCGACGCGCCTTTAAATTACGATAATTTCAGTTTTGATTTTGGTAATCACCGAGAAGAAATAAAACTTTCAAGACATACAGTTAATTTTTAAATAAGAATTGAGAACACTATAAATATATCTCGTTCACAAACTTTCTAGTTTTAGAAAAGCCCGTGTTGTTTTGGGGAGCTGCTCCCCAAAACAACACGGGCTATCATATGAAAGAGAAATGTGTCTCGATTTATTTACGTTGAATATAAATTCGGTTTCGCCACAGCCGGATTGGGTATTTCGAGCTTCTCGTCGCCGTATTCGAGTCGAAAACGCCTTTAATTGAGAAAATCTTTCCGCGATTTTTTTTAATTTTCGAGTTCGTAGTTTTCTCCGTTTCTTAGTGTCTTATATTCGGTAATTAAACTTTTCGCGCTTCTCGCCATTATAGGTTCGTCTTTGCTTCTGAAGAATTTGTAGAAAACGTCCGGTATCAAAGGATTTTTGGTTCGATTGTCGTAGATTTCATCCTGAATTCGTCGTGCCGCTTCGCCTAGTTCGCCTTTAGTGATTTCATCTCTTTTAATTTTTTCCCATAAACCGTCGAAATGTGCGTTTAGTTTCGCCAATTTTTCGGTAGAGCTTTTATTGTCCTGATACAGTTTTATACAAAATCGAAATAAGGGCAGAATGCCGCTCAGAATCAAAGGGAAATCTTCTCCGGGCAATCGTCCGACGGTTATTCCGATGATAATTAAAATCGCAATCAGAACCGCGATAATTTTCAGCAAATGCGAAAACGATTTGCGAAGTTTGGCGTCCCAGCCGTAATTCATTCTTTGGCAAATCAAACGCGCAACCGAAACGTCCAATTCGCCGACTTCATTCGGATACCAATCTTTTATTTTTTCGATATTCGTTTCGATTTTGCTGTGAGCGTCGTAATACGTCAGAACTTCTTCGACCGTTATATCTGAAACGGCTTTGAATGGCGATTTATCGATTTCCAAAACGTCGCAGTCAAATAATTCCTGTATTTTCGCGGCTTTCGTTCTGCGCTCGTTGATTAACGGCTCGACGATTAAACTGTCGAAAAGGTAAAAACAAATTCCGTATAAAGCCGAATAGAGAGAAATGTTTGTTATAAATACCGAAACGGCGGTAAGTGTAACCGGCACAATTACACTGCCGACCGATTCCGCCGAATAATAATTCTTTGCTGAAGAATAAAGCTCCCTTTGCGCGGCTAATCGCTCAAGCTGTGTTTCGCTGTTTTGAGTAATCGGTATTTGATTCATCTGCTCGGAAATTTTCCGTTATAAAACATTTTCCACCAATGAAAGCAATCGTCCAAATTTTTATCTTTCGACGAATACGCTTTTTCCGCTCTCGAACAAGCCATCGTCAATTTCGATAAAGCTGATTTTTTCTTTTCGTTTGATTTACTGGCTCGAACCATACCCGACACTTTCATCGGGTCGTTTATGTCTGCGAGTTCAATATCGCGGATTTTTTTGATTGTTCCGTATAAATCAGTTTCATAATTGATTTTCCTTTTGCTTTCCAAAAACTTCGTAATTCTCAGCTCAAGATAAAACGACGAGATAGGAACATTGTGGTAAAACTTCCAAGCCTTAATGAGCGTGATTAACGGTTTCAATCGCCGATGCAGACGGTCATTGTGATAAGCGACATAAGCCTTGTGCGCCCGCGGGCTGGAAATCATCCAGCCGCCGTCGCCGCTCGGAATTCCGTAAGACCTTTTTCTCCCCGCTGGAGTTGCGATTACCGCGTTGTAAAAACAAGGCGTTATCTCCAAATTTTCCGAAGCGCGCGTGCCGAAAGGGACAGTTACCGAAGGCGAATTGACTTTTATTTTGGCGGCAGTTCCGCGGAAAGTATATTGCAAGGCTTCTTTGACTTCACGAAGCGTCGTGGAAGAATTTTTCCGTAAATCCTGTTCCGGGCAGACGGCAAAATAATCGGTGTCGCTGAAATCCTTGACCCCGGTTTTATTGCCGAACGAGCCGGTTTCAAAAAAATGCGAACAGCCGAAATTTTTGACGAGGCAACTTTCGACGGAGTTTTTATGACTCGCTCCTTTTTTGCGTTCCGATGTCAAAGGAGTAAGGCGTTTCAGAAAATCTTGGAAGCCTTGCTCAAGAGTTCTTGCCATAATTTACTGATAAATTTATCTTTGCGAAAGTTAATTCAACTGGAAAATTAGCTGGATTGCATTTGATGGAGCAATTGAATTTCTATTATTTATATGACGCTTTAGCGACAATATAGTCTAGTTTATCGCCCGCATTCTCTATGCTTTTAAGCCAATGTTTCCTCTCGTCTGCGGGCAGAACCGGAGCAGACCAAATGATTGCTCGTCTTTGCCAAGGACTGTAATTATTCCAAACTTCTTTTTGCGCTCTGACCCAATCCAGATAATTTCGTCTTTTGGCTAATAAAGCTAAATACCTATTATCGTTTTCCTGTCGACAGAATTGTAAAACGGGAGTTTCAAAATTTTCCGCGAATTTTTCCGTTAGAATGTGAGTAATCCATAACTTTACATAAGGGATAAATGCTAAATGCGAATCGTTCAAAAACTCAATAAGTTTCCCGCCAACTAATTCGTGATTCTTAGCTTGCGTTGTTCTATACAGATAAGTCATCGCGTCTCTTAAAACAGGCAAGAGTTGCGGGATATTGTTTATTACCTGTTCTTGTAAAACGGCGGTTTCTGATTGAGTCGCTTTTCTAAGTAAGTATCTTGCCAATCCTAAATTGAGCGGAGTTTTTTCTAGACATAAATCAAAAAGCTCACTCAAATTTTGGCGGACTAGCTTTCTTAGTTCGGCGGGTTCCATTTTCTGCGCTTCATCGCTATCGTATTTGCCGAGCAGGAATAACTGCTCCAATATTTTCTGCGCTTTACTTTGTTCTTCCAGCTTTTCCGGGTCAAATAATTCTTCGTCTTTAAATTCCTCAATGCCTATAATTTTTGTTTTGTGAGATTGTAATGATAAACGATGCGCGGTGTATAAGTAATCGGAAAGGTCGTGCAGAGCTTTTTCCGCTTGTGCAAGGGATTTACAGAAAATGCGAAAATCGTCAACGTATCTGGAATGAACATAACCGCCGCGAACTAGAAAGGAATCGACATCGCTTAAACAGACTTCCGCCAGCAAAATCGAAGCCGAAGGTCCGACCGGAATTCCGCGTGATTGTTTGGCTGTTAAATTGCCGAGAAACCTTTCAATCGCTTTGGCGCGGGACGACGGAACGCCTGCTGCCTCCAATGCGTTTTCGATGCGATGGTGTCCTACCTGATTGTAGAAATCCGTTATGTCGGCAACCAAAACATAAGAAAATTCGCCGGAATCAACTAAAACTTGAGACCGTTCCTGAAAATCGTCCCAACCCGAATTCGGTTTGAACAATTGTCCGGTGACATCTTTCTGAACTCTGTAAGAACAGGAAATTTTTTGGTCTATGGAAATTCTGTAATTTTCTATGTTGTCGGCGGCTTCGTAAACGGTTGCCGTATATAGAAGAGTATCAATCGGGTCTAATTGTATCGCTACGCGGTAACCGCCCTGCGGCTTCGGCACGAGATAGCGGTTGTAGGCTCTGGTTTCGTGAGTTTCTAAATCAATACCTAATAAATAACTTTTCAATAAGTCCCATTGCTGATGTATGGCTGTGTATTCAAACGGAACCGGAAAAATATCAGTGTCTCCAAATTTACGAATATGAGTTATCGCCCAGTTCAATGAATTTTCTTGAAGGTTTTCCATAATAAATTAAGTTGTAATTGCACTTATTGATAAATTTATAATCTTGCCTGTAAAAGAAATTAATAGTATATAAGCTAAAGCTGCTGATACAGTGAAAATGTCCGCTGACTGTGATTACAGTGGTATGAATATAGACACTGTGTTAAAAAAGAGAAATCTTTATTAAAATTAAAAAATTACTTGAAAAAACAAAAAATTACAGCGTAACTAATATTCATTAAATATGGCATTTTCCAGACAGTTAGTGTTGAATTTTTCACAGGTAAAAAGCAATCACCAAAATACCAAGATAAAAGTCGGTAAAGTTGATTTCGACAAAACTCGATTGCAGACATTGCGCGACAATAATTTCAATACTCACATCTTCAAAAGAGATGGCGAGAAGATTCTTTGCGTGCCTTACATTGAAAATGCTCCTTTTCTTGGCGACACCTTTGAAGAAATCGGACTTGGAAGTCCTTATTTGCGGGCAAATTTAATTCGCAACTCAATTCTCAACTACCTACACAAAATAGGCAGAGAAGTTAAAGGCTATGCTCCAATAACATTTCTTGCCGATAAACAATTAAATCTATTAGCATCCTCGCTGCCAAAAGAAATAAATTGCCCGAACTGGCTTGCCGTAAGACCCAAATACGAGCTGGAAATTCGAGTCGTCGATTTTGAGGGCTACCCATCATTTGTAGCTCTTGCACTGAACGCACAGACATCTTGGGTCATCACTAGAACTTGCGACGAGTTTTTAGCTGAAAATTTTCCATTGGAAGGTCTTTATGTAGGTAAATACGAGGAAAATGCCGATTACCGCGTTTTGCCTAAACTCCAGACCATAGGACGAATAGCATCTGTAAGTGGGGACAATCTTCTTTTGGAAGACTCGCGCGATAATGTCAAGTCAATTAAAACAGACGAAGCAGTTTTGATTCGTGATTTTGAAACAATAAGCCGTTGCCTGACTCACGCTTTTGGCGGGCGCAGTTCAAGCATTGAAGAAAGTCTCAGACAAAATCTAGCTGGTTTCCGTAATGGAAAAAATCGATTGCAAACTCTCGAAAATGTCATATCTCATTTTCAAAAACTCGAATTGGAAATGCTACCGGGTGTAAAATTTACAATTAACCCGTTCATTGCCGAGCCGAGAGCGTTTCCATCCGTTCAATTAGCCAGCAAGCCGACTTACATATTCGACCCGGCGGGTAGAAACACGGACGTATGGCACGACAGAGGATTATCGAGTTTCGGACCTTACGACAAACAAAATTTCACGCCGACAAACCCAAAAGTTTGCGTTATCTGTCAAGCATCACAAAAAGGACAAGTCGAGCAGTTTTTGTTCAAATTAAAAAACGGAATAGCCGAGCAGAAGCCGTATAATTCTTCAGTTAAAACCGGACAACAAAAAGAAAAAATCCCTCCTTTTGCACAAGGATTAATTGGTAAATATAAACTAAATAATATTGAATTCGAGTTTTTTACAGCCGACGATGAAAAAGCCGAGTCTTACCTTAAAGCTACCCGTTCGGCTATGACAAAGGCTAGCAATGAAGGAACGAAGTGGGATTTTGCGTTGATTCAAATAGAAGAAAGGTTTCATAAACTATACGGCGACAGTAATCCATATTTTGTTACGAAGGCTAAATTTCTCAGCCAGCAAATTCCGGTGCAGGAATTTGAGATTGAAACTACTAGATTGCCCGACAATCAGATGGGGTATGTTCTAAATAACATGGCGCTTGCAACTTATGCAAAAATGGGCGGGATTCCTTGGTTGATGAAGGCTAACCCGACGATTGCACACGAAGTTGTCTTTGGACTTGGAAGTGCGAGTATCGGTGAAGGGCGACTTGCAAAAAGAGAACGTATAGTCGGAATTACAACCGTTTTTACCGGTGATGGAAGGTATTACTTGTCAAATTTGTCTCAAGCCGTTCCGATGGAGGATTACGAGAAGACGCTACTGGAATCGCTAAAATCAACTATCGAGAAAATCAAACAAGAACTGAACTGGCAGAAGCGCGACCATGTGCGATTGGTATTTCATTCTTTTAAACCTTTTAGAGATATTGAAGCAGATGCTGTGAAAAAAGCGGTAGCCGGTCTTAGCGATTATGACGTTGACCTTGCTTTTTTGCACATTGCCAAAAATCATCCGTATATGCTTTTCGATGAAAAACAAGGCGGGGCATTTGATTACAAAACGAAAAAAAATAAAGGAGTTTATGCTCCGCAAAGAGGATTGTTTCTGCGCTTATCAGCATATGAAACTTTAATGTCAACAATAGGAGCGCAAGATATAAAACAACCAGAACACGGTATGCCGCGCCCGATTTTATTGAAATTACATCGGAATTCCACATTCACTGACACTACATATTTAGCGCGACAGGTATTTGCCTTTACCTGTCATTCTTGGCGAAGTTTTTTTCCATCGGCAATGCCGGTAACAATATTTTATTCAGATTTGATAGCGAATCTTCTCGGGAATTTAGACAAAGTTTCGTCTTGGGATGTTGACGCAATGCTTGGGCGGATTGGAAGAACTAGATGGTTTTTATGAACAGCGTTGATGAAATACTAATTAGTGACGCTCAAAAATCGTTACTACAAAACGTGAGTTCGCTTTCCGGGAAAGCAAATCTTGACGAAGTTTTTGCTTCGTGGTTACTGCCTACGGAAAACATGCTGTCAGACTTAAAAACAATAGCGGAACAAGCGTCTAATCGAACGGGAGCGTCGAGAACTTATCAGGACGTTGCTATATTAGGTTATAGCGTCGAAGCCGGAGTAATCGAAGCGTCTATTGTAACGGCTCTGAGAGATGGATTGCAGTGGCAAGCTGGTCGTTCGACTTTGATTGATGGAATTCCTACCGGCATCAGTCAGGATGCAATTGCCCTGATGGGAATTGCCCTCGGAACGCGCCTTCTAGCAGACGAGGATTTAATGAGGTTAGTTAGTGAATGGATAGCCGGATTTATTCACAAAGCCTATGAAATGCGCGGCGTTGAAGATTGGCACAAATGCTTGTTTGCTGCAACGCAGCAAATACTTCATATCAAGCCTGAAATCCCTCTGCCGGAAAATGACGATATTTCTGATGTTCAAGTAGCCTTGTCAGCGAAAAAATTGTTGCCTCAAACTGAAATCAAAGACGAGACGGAAATAAAGGCACTCTATTATTTAAAGAGTCACGACTCAACAAAAGTAGAAGCGTCGCGGGCGGCTTTAAGTCTTGCGGCATACAACACAATCGTTGCTAAACAATTAATTAATTCTAAAAATCATTTAACTGCCATAGAGGTAAAAGAAATGCAAACGACACCGAAGAAAATAAAAATTTTGTTTTTAGGTGCAGCCCCGAAAGACCAAGATAGGCTCAGACTAGATGCTGAAGTTCGAGAAATTGATGGCAAGTTACAAATGGCTAAAAATCGAGATATGTTTACCATCGAACAGCAATGGGCTGTTCGCGTCAGTGATTTACAAGGACACCTATTGCGATATTCGCCTGATATTGTGCATTTTAGCGGACACGGAAGCGACACAAATGAAATTATTTTAGAAAACAATAATGGTGAGAGTCATCCGGTTTCAGCCGATACGTTAAGCGGCTTGTTTTCACTGCTGAAAGATAATATACAATGTGTAGTTTTAAATGCGTGTTACTCGGTCGGTCAAGCTAAAGCTATAGCACAGCACATAGATTATGTTATTGGAATGTCCGATTCTATAAGAGATGATTCCGCAATCAGTTTTTCCGCTGCCTTTTATCAAACGTTGGGTTATGGCAAGAATATTGATGCGGCATTTAAACTCGGATGTTTGCAAATTGATATGGAAAATTTAGATGAAGGAGATATACCACAATTATTCAGTCGTAATGATGCAGACCATTGATTTTATTTAACTAGCAAATACCATTTTCAAGATGGGGTAAAAATGGGGTAATGAAGAAACAAAAAGTGGCTAAAACTGCCAAATTACCCCATCTTGAAAATATGTGAATGTGCCTAGTTTATTGCTCTTTGGGCTTGTTATCGTCTTCGTCGTCCGGTTCGGGACCGTGAGGTCGAAAACACAAATCTTATAGTTCAATCACTTCCCTTTCTTTAATAGGCAAACCATATGAATTATAATGAGCTTAACAACCCAAACAGTTCAATAAACTTATTCGCACGGTTTTTATTTGGCAGACCGCCGAAAGTGAAAGGTGAAAATAAAAATTAACGGACGGAAAAATGAATTAACAAATTACGATTCCTTTTTCAGGTTACGCTTTAGGATTTACAATCTTATGACGAAACAACGGAAAACCGGACGCTTCTAGGCAGAACGGTGAAGAAAACATTAGATGGTAACGTAAAAGGCGAAAGTGTCGGCGAGATTTTGATGTTTTCTGCTGCTAACGGTTCAGCCGCTTATACGGTAATGAACAAAGTAAGCGGCGAGCTATGCGGACTGACCGGAACTTTCGTTTTGATACACGGCGCGACACATTCGCCAAACGATACTAGCAAAGCACTCGGCAAAATAGTGCCTAATTCAGGAACAGGCGAACTCGAAGGAATTAGCGGCACGGTAGAATTTAAGACAGATGAAAACGGCAAGAATATAATCCTTGATTTCGCCTTTTAACAATTTGAAGGTGCAGAACGCAAAGAAGAATCACGCGGTGGGATAGGTTTTACCCTCCCCCACATAGCGGCTACTTTATCCCTATGAAATTCTCTCTCTCATTCGCGCTTATTTTTGTGTTTTCGTTGGTTAGTTTTGAGCAAACCAAACCCGAATCATCGCCTGAACAGGCTGTTATAATTTCAGCCGTTCCGCTAACTAAAAACGGTGAAAATGCCGAAGCGGTGAAAGTCTGCAATCGCGGAATCGAATTAGCCGTGAAAGGCGATCACGAACTCTCCCTAACCGAATTTAATAAAGCGATTGAATTAGACCCGACCTTCGCCGACGCTTACAATCGGCGAGGCGCGGCATATTCAAACTTGAATAATAACGAGCGAGCGATTGCGGATTTCTCAAAGGCGATTGATCTGCAACCCGATTTCGACGTGGCTTATATGAATCGAGCCAGCAGTTATATGCTCGAGAAAAATTACAAATCAGCTGCCAGTGATTACACCAAACTTATTGAATTACAACCTGAAATGGCGTTATGGTATAGCTTTAGAGCCGACGCGTACGACAAATTGGGGAACAAAAAACTAGCTGCCGCTGATCGTCAAAAAGAACAGGATTTGAGAAAGAAGCTTTAATAAATTTAGAGTTTACTTGTTATCTTAACCGAATGAAATTCCTACTTTCACTCGCGCATCAGACTGTTAAAACTTGTTGATTTATCTTTCAAAAAAGCTGTAAAATTTAATTTATTAGCTGATACAGCTAAACTCTGATCTTTAAATTTCCAACCTACAACCTCGTTAATTTGACACATCACATTCAAAATATTTACGTCCTGTAAACAACAAATTGGCGGGAACAAAACCGCCAATGAAAAATGATTCCAATGCATTACCTGCCGGGAGAAATACACTGTACTACGGCGATAATCTCGCCATTCTACGCGAATCCATTCCCAGCGAATCCGTCGATTTAACCTATCTCGACCCGCCATTTAATTCCAACAGAAATTACAACGTGCTTTTCCGCGAGGAATCTGGTTTGGAGTCGGAAGCCCAGATAACTGCGTTTGAAGATACTTGGCACTGGAACGAGGCAACAGCGCGAGTTTATGATGAACTTGTAACCACCGCGCCCAATGAGATTGCCACAATGATTAACGCGATGAAAACCTTCGTCGGCGCAAATCAAATGATGGCTTATCTGGTGATGATGACGGTAAGATTGATTGAACTGCATCGTGTGTTGAAGTCAACGGGCAGCCTATATCTACATTGTGACCCAACAGCTTCGCACTATCTGAAAATTATTTTAGATACAATTTTTGGCGCGGAAAATTATCGAAGCGAGGTAATTTGGAAAAGAACAAGCTCACATAATTCAGCTAAAAGATTTGGACCGATTCATGACACTATTTTCTTCTACACCAAGTCAAAGAAATTTACTTGGAATAATGTATATCAGCCATACGATGAAAATTACATCAAAGACTTTTATCGTCATGAAGACGAAAAAGGTAGAAAGTTCCGATTAAGCGATTTAACTGGCGCGGGAATCAGAAACGGTGAAACTGGTCAACCTTGGCGCGGAATAAATCCAACTGCAAAAGGCAGGCACTGGGCTTCCCCACCTAGTGTTCTTGAGCAGCTTGCTTCACAGGGGAAAATACATTTTCCGATCAAAGGCTTGATGCCTTCCTATAAACGTTATTTAGATGAAATGTCTGGAATGCCTGCTCAAGATGTAATTATGGACATTCAGCCTCTTCAGTCCCAATCAGCCGAGCGACTCGGCTATCCAACTCAAAAACCTGTTGAGCTGCTCAAAAGATTTATAGAAGCATCTTCTAATGAAGGTGATGTGGTTCTCGATGCGTTTTGCGGCTGTGGAACGAGCATCGCTGCCGCCCAAGAATTAAACCGCCAATGGATTGGAATTGATATTACACATCTTGCAATCGCTCTACAGAAATATCGGCTTTTGGATTCACATGAACTCGTCGAAAAAAAGGACTACGTTGTCATAGGCGAGCCAACTGATTTGGAAGGCGCAAAACAACTCGCCGAAGAAGATCGCTATCAATTTCAATGGTGGGCATTGTCTTTAGTTCAGGCAATTCCGGTTGGGAGTTCGTACGGCAGTAAAATCGGAAAGAAAGGTGCAGACCGCGGAATTGACGGCGTTATTAACTTTAGGCAAATAGGAAGAGAAAAGCTCGAAAAGGTTTTGATTCAAGTAAAATCAGGCAATGTAAAATCAGGTGACATTAGGGATTTGAGAGGCACAATAACGCGCGAGGAAGTTGCTATTGGAGTCTTTATCACGCTCGAAAAACGCACTTCTCAGATGATTGCTGAAGCAAGTGAGGCAGGATTTTATGAAACCTTCGCTGGCGGAGTCAAATATCCGAAAATACAGATATTAACGACTGAAGAATTACTACACGGCGCAGAAATTAAAATGCCACCTCGCCTTCATCAAAATTTCAAACAAGCTCACCGTGTTCCTAAAAAGGTTAAAGAAATTCAGCTTAATCTTTATAATCAGTAAAAGAGTTAAAAAAATGTAAAAAAATAATCCTATGCAAGTTCTAATCGTCATTATCGAAAAAGACGGAGATACCTATATCGGGCGTTCGCCCAACTTACTCGGCGTATCCGTGACCACTAAAACGCGCGACGAAGCGGAAACAGCGATTCTCGACGCAATGGATAACCGCATCATCGAGTTGAACGGAATGCACAGTTATCCTAAGCCCATTTCGCGCCGTCCGATTGAGGAGACTATGTACTGCGTTTATGTTGATGCACCGGGCAAAGAACCAGAGTGCAGCCAATCAGGAAAAAAAGACGGTTTATGCCTGATACACTGGAGAAAACTTTACGGTCATCCTTACAGCAATACTTTGCAAAGCTGTCCGCTATGCAGTGAATCCGATAAAAACGTATTGGCTGATTATGGTTCTCTATGTTCGTTCAAAATTGAAAATTCCGATTGGGCAAATATTTTTGAGGAGATGAAAGTAAAGATGGGTTCCAAATGGGCAAAAGAGCGGCGGCAGGTAAGAATCAAAAGGTTCGGAAGTTAAATATCCTCACAAAAAATTACGACAAATGATGAGCGATGTTATGAGGAAGAACAAAGATGTGGTTTATGCCATATTAATACTTCCAGAAGTGGCAGAAAAAAACTGTTATAAAACTAACGTCCGGCGGTGGTGGAATCACTAGCGGCAGATAAAGCCTTCCCAGCGCAGCCGGCGCCAAAGAACATCTTTTATTTCCACAGATAAACAATTACAGATTTCGCGCGAATAGAGACGAGCGTCGTTTGCGCCTTTGTCAATCCGAAATCTTCGGATCAAGTTTTCAAACGCGAAATCAGTTCGAAGTCCTCTAAGAAATTCGGTGCCAGGAAAACCGACACCTTAAATCACTGAGCCAGTCGCGCAATATCAGAATGGCTGCATCGGATTATTCAAAACGCCCCGCGGTTTCAACTCACGCGGCGTTTTTGTTTTTCTTCCATCATTGCCGAGCATCCATCATTTGACGAGTTTGTGCTTGCCCTGCAGAGTATCGCAAATTGTAATAATTGATTTGCCTTTCATATCGCAATTTGCGATAATTTTAACAGTTAAGGGTTATGAGAATTGTTACCGAGCGCAAACTAAAAGAGTTTTGGCAGAAAAATAAATTATCGGAAATCGCTTTGCGCGATTGGATTAGGACGGTTCATTTAGCCGATTGGCAAAACTTTTTGGATGTCCGTAAAACCTTTAATCACGCCGACGTTTACAAAAACTGTGTGATTTTTGATGTCGGAGGTAATAAGTATCGCGTTATTGCCAAAGTCGAATATAAAATACACATCGTTTTCATCCGATTTGTTTTGACGCACGCCGAATACGACGAGAAAAAATGGCAATTCGATTGCAAATAATCAGAGGTAATATGACTTACAATCCTAAAATTTACAGTTCGCTTTTAAGTTCTGTTTTGCCGGGCGTAATTGACTCTTTGGATGAATACAATCGTGTCGAAGAGATTTTCAACGATTTGTTTGATAAAAACCGCTCGCCGGAAGAAGATAGACTTTTCGCTCTTTTGGCAAACTTGCTGGAAGACTACGAAAGGCGCATCCTGCCGCCGATTGGAAAATCGACGCCGCTCGAAACTTTGAAATTCTTGATGGCAGAAAACAATCTGCGTCAATCGGATTTAGCGGACATCTTCAAAGCGCAAAGCGTGGTTTCCGAAGTCTTGAGCGGAAAACGCGAAATTACTAAAAATCAAGCCAGAGCATTATCTGAAAAGTTTAGTCTGCGATTGGAAGCGTTTATTTGATAATTACAGGTAGCCCGCTCGACGAGGAACTCCAACTTCTTTTAACGATTAAATGAACGCGGACGGCAACCGCATTTAGTAACGGTCAAAGGTGATTTCCACTCAAAGTTAATGACACTTCACCCCCCCTAAATTTTGTTTACATTGTAAACGCCAATGATCACAACATTTAACAATGTGCAGTAAACATTGTAAACAACAGATTTTTCATAATGTTTACTGCATTCACTCGCCCGAATTACAGATTTTTAATCGAAATAAACTTATGAGTAAATCAAAAACAATTATCTTCCGCGTGACTGAAGACGAGTTCTTGCAAATTGAAAAAACAGCCGTCGCCGCCGGCAAAAATCAGAACGACTGGTGCCGTGATCTGGCTTTGCTTGAAGCCGGACTCGAAAGCGAATTCACCCCAAACGAGAAAATCATTTTCGAGGAACTGGCTAAAGTCCGGTATCTGCTCGGCATCGGATTCGGTCTTCTTTCGACCGGCGAACTCAACGACAAGAGTTGGGGAGAAACCAAACGGCAGGTCGATAATTACGGCGAGAAGATCGCCGCGCAAATTCTCGCCAGACGTAAAAACCAATCTGATCCTTCATAATCTCAAGCAGTTGCAGACAACAAAATTAATTGTTGATAAACATCGTTGAAAATCTGTATCATATTTGAGACAGGCAGCATTTAATAAATTGCTGTGAAGCTGTCTCAAATATGATGCATAATCACACTTATTCCGAAGAAGGCAGATTACGAAAAGCCAACAAATTTAACTTTACCCTGATATTAATAGCCGCAATTTTTACAGGGATAACTGCCGGATATGCTGTTTCGTATTTTGTGCATTCCAATCTGACTCCGTATCAACGACTCTACTACCCGCAGTTCCGGCTGAGTTTTGTAAAACAATTCGTTCCTCTGAATAAACAGGGGCGTTACATTTTATTGACTCATACGCTAACTGATCAGAAAACGAAAAAAACAACCGAGAGGCTCTGGCTGGAAAGTCAAATCGACTTTGACCTCGACGAGAGCGGGAAAATTAAATTCGACGATCAAAGCCGTCCGATTTTTCGTGTCAAACCGGGAGTCGTGTTCGAGCCGAATACCACCAGTTTTGTCTCGACCATGCGCTCAAATGCCGAGGTGTATAAAGTACTGAGCGATACGGTTTATCAATCAGAATATTACGAGTTTCTATATCTGCCGTTGATCGCCGGATTCGTCGCATTTCTTAGCATCTTATTTCTGGGCTGTGCAATTCTCAATAAAAGCATTAGAAAGAGACTGAAGGGCGTGTTCAAACGCGGAATGCACTCGTCTTCCGTCAAGGAATATCAAAAACTTTATAAAAATGCGGACGGTTTTTCGATTGCCGTCAGCGACCCGAACCGCCCTGAAACTTTCTCGATGCGATTCCGACGATGGACGAGAAGCCTTTTTGCGAATGGCGTTCAAACCGATGCATTGAAAATTCCGCGCGCCGATGAAACCAAAGGCACTCTGATTTTGGGTGACAGCGGAACGGGAAAAACCGTTCTGCTTCATCAGATTATCGAATGCGCCCGCTCACCTGAGCGACGGGAACCGGGAATCTGCTACGACCCAGCATCCGAATTCGTGCAGTCGCATTACCGTCACGGCAAAGATTTTATTCTCAACCCGTTCGATGAGCGATTTCCGAATTGGGAATTATGCAATGAAGTCCGCACGGTGGCTGATCTGGATTTAATCGCCGAGAGCTTTTTCCCGTCGCGTTTTACGCGCGACCCGCAATCTAAATTTTTCAATAGCGCTGCACAGGACATTTTCAAATTAGTTCTCGCGAAAAAATACAACAACCAGAAAACCATCGAAGTTATCGGCAACCCGGCAATGCTCGATAAACTGGTGGCGGGAACTGAGTTCGCTCACTATATCGATCCGAAAGCCGGTCCCCAGCGAGCTGGAGTTCTCGCTTCCCTTGCCAGCATCGGCAAAATTCTGCGCTTTATACCCGCTCATCGCGAAGGAACGAAAAACTTTAGTTTGACCGGATGGGCAAATGCCAACCGGCACCAGAGCTGGCTGTTTTTCACAATGACCGCTGAAACACGGGATTCGCTTCGTCCGTTCGCTTCCGCGATGCTCAACATCCTGATGAAGCGTCTGATGAGCATTTCGAACGCGCAGCGCCGCAACGATGCCTGGTGGTTTATCGCTGACGAACTGCATACGCTCAATAGTCTGTCGGCTTTACCTGAATTCGTCGCCGAGTGCCGCAAACACGGCATCAGATATGTTTTCGGGACGCAGAGCAAACATCAAATCATTTCTCAATACGGCGAGGAAGGGCGCGCCGTTTTAGCGCAGCCGAAGCTTAAAATCTTTTATCGCTGCAACGAGTCTGAAACGGCGACCTGGGTTTCGCAGAACGTCGGCAACCAGGAACTTGATTTAACCAAAATTTCCGAATCAATGCCGACCGATGCTCACGGGCGCAATTCGATGAGTTTTCAAAATTCCACAGAGAACCGCATCATTTTCACTAGAGAACAAATCATGAGTCTTCCCGATCTGCACGGAATCTGGAAGTTCGAGAATATTATTGTCCCGTTTAGATTGCAGTATATTCAGCGGGAAAAATCATCTGCCGATTTCGTTCCGATTAAAATTTCGTCCGTCGCTAAACCGAAAGTTTCGGTTAGCAACCGTCCGCACGGCAGCGCCAACGTATCTGCCACAAACGATGATTCTCTAAATACGATAACCAATACCGACAAGAATGTAATCGTCTCGACTTCCATTGAATCTCAGCCGGTCGAAAACATTGCTGACGGTGAAATGGCATCCCGGGTCCCCCAAGAACCGCCGCACGAGCATGCGAATGAAATTCGGTTCGATTTCTAAAAAATGTTAAACATCAGCAAAGCAATCAGCTCCAAACAAGCCAAAAAGTATTACCAAACCGAGTTTCAGGAAGATAAGAATATTTCCCTTTCAAATTCTCCGGCGGATGTATCTCTCGACACTGAATCGCTGGAACGGACTTCCGGCAAATGGTACGGCAAGCTCGCTGAAGAAATGAATTTGCGCGGAGCCGTCACAACCGAACAGTTCGAGCGTTTGTGCGACGGGCTTCACCCGTTCACCGAAGAGGAACTGGTTCGCCACGCACCGGTCAAGCATTACGCCAACCGGTTCGGCAAAGAAATTACGACGATGGAGCATCGCGCGCTCTGGGACGGAACGTTCAGCGCGCCGAAATCCGTTTCTCTGGCTACCGTCGCCGGCGGTGATGATCGAATCCGCCAGGCTCATCGTGAAAGCGTGCGTCTGGCACTCAATGAAGTCGAAAAGTATATCGAAGCTCGCATGGGCGGAGGAAAACTGTCTGAGCGCACGGGAAAGATGATTGCCGCCGTATTTGAACACGATACGGCACGCCCGGATAAAGTCTTCAAGATTGCCGCTCCGCAGCTTCACACGCACGTCGGCATCTTTAACGTTTCGGAAACCGAAGCCGGTATAACGAAACCTATTCAGCCGATGGAGATTTTCAAGAGTCAAAAATACGCGACTGCCGTTTATCGAATCGAATTAGCCGACCGACTGCAAAAACTCGGTTATGAAATCGAGATTGATCCGAGAACCAAAGCACCGGAAATCAAAGGTATCAGTTCCGAATATCTGAAGGAAAGCAGCCCGCGCAGTCAGGAAATTCAAAAGGACACCGAAGCGATTAAAAGTAGATTTGAACTCGAAGGCGTGGAAGTTAAAAACGATGTGGGCATTCGTCAGGTTGCCGCCTGGCAACAGAGAGAATCAAAAGCATTCGACCCGGAAGAAATGAAAACGCGCGCCCTCGAGCTCGAAGTTAAATACGATTTTCAAGCTCAGAAAACTTACGGGCAGGCGTTGCAGAATATTTATCAATACGATGCCGCGGCGGAGCGGCAAAGAGCCAAAGAAGCAATTGATTTTGCAAAACAGATTGCTTCCCCGTCAGCCGGTCTTAATCAGGATTTGGCTCAGACTTCCCTCTCAGTTTCGGGACCGGAGGCTTCAGCGAAATTGACCGAACGCCGGTTTTTGACCGAAGCGCTTGAAAAAGGAATCGGAACTACGCATTTTGCCGCCGTGCAGCAGGAGTATTTCACCAGAAGCGCCGCCGGTGAGTTTGCGAATTTAATCAAAAATGAAAACGAAAGTTCCTCTTCCCGTAAGCTGGATGTAGAATCAGCCAAAGAAAAAGGTCAGAAATCCGGCAAAGCCACCGGCGAGCAGCAAATCTCAAAATCATCTTCGGAAGAATTAAAGTCCGCAAAAGAGGTTGAGAAGCTTTCGATGGATGATTTAGAAAATGCTGTGAGGCAAAAAATCATCGTGGAAAAAGAATCTGCTCAATCGTTTGAGTTATTGCTTGGTATTTAGACAATTAATTCTTGTTGTTTTATGCATTACCCAGCGCGATAAATTGAAACAAGTAAATGCCTTTTTATATGATAAACTTTGGTAATTATGGGAAGTTTCAGAGAGGAATTTGCTCGGACAGAAAGCACCTTGGCACGTCATTTGGCGGCAATCAAAGAAAGATTTATTGATGCTGCCATAAATGGAATTGGACGCTTGTATCACAATCAGTGGGAACTAGACAAAATGCCAGATCATCTGCGCGAACAGTTCCTTGAATTTATGGAGAAAATAACGAAAAGAGGTGGTAGCGATATTGCTGGCGAAGGCTCAATTCAAGGCACAATTAAACAGATGTCCGAAGGCGAAGTGCAGATGCTTGTTGATGAATTTTTGGCTTTAAGCCATGAGATAGAGCGTCTGCCATACGGTAATGATGAATGAGGCTAATCCAGGTTCATTTGAGATATTTTTTATTGTCTTTATAACCTCATATCAAAATGACCTGTTAAATAAATAACTCGGTTGGAACATTAAAAAAAGCAGCTAGTTTTTGAGCTGTTTTTAGTGTCACCTGACGTTTTCCGTTTAGAGTATCGGAGATGACACCTTCAGAGCCGAAAATAGGCAGCAAATCTTTTTGTCTTAGACGTTTTTCCTCCAAAAGATATTTAATTCTTTCGTGCGGTAAAATATCCGGCATTGGATAAGTTTTTTCTTCAAAATCTTCAATCAAAGTTACCATCAAATCGAAAAGGACATGTTCTTCCGGGGAAAAACTTGCTGATCCTTTGTCCATTAAGGTTTCTACGATTTGAAGATAACGTTCGTTTTGTTCTTCGGTTTCAATTTTGCGCGGCAAAATTTCCGCTAAAAGTTGTCCGTATTTTGTGTTATCAACTACTGCAATCATATATCACCTCTCACTTAAAAATTTTGGTGTAATCTTTATGGGTTAAAACGTATTTAATAAAAATAAGTTGTTTCTCAAACTCAATCTTTACTACTAAGCGATAATTGTTTCCGCCAATATTAAAAATCACGTATAGTCCAACTAAATCTGCCGCCGGAAAATCGGCTTGGACTTCTACCAAATTCTGCCAGGTCGCTTTTTTTGCTATGCGATACCAGTTATCAAGTGAAGCTTCGGATTGATTATGAATTCCCCAAAATTCACTTAATGCTCTTTTGCTGATAATGTGCATAACATAAGTCCGAAAAGAATCTTCTCATTTTTGAGAAGTAGTGTCAACATTTATTTTTAATAAGTTTTGCTTTTTCGTTTAAGGCTTGATTGAGTTTGGTATTTCTAAAATCTTTAAATCTAACTATACTAGCCCCTCCCTTGACATAATAATCATTTACCTTAAATTTTCGCTCTTGGTTCTCATACCCCCCTCTCGATTTAACTTGACAACCTTTTTTAGATACGGTAATTTTTCACATATGAAATTCTCGCCTTTTTCCACTTCCCCGGACCCGGAAATGCTTTATGTCACGCCTTCAATTAAATCGACAATTGATAAAGTGATGCACCTGATTGAATACCGGCAGGGACTGACGACCATTGTAGCGGATGTGGGACACGGTAAATCGACGGTTATTCGTTATCTGTGGAATGAGCTGTCGAAAAATAAAGAAGTCTCACTGGCATCTGTTCTGACACCGAACTTCCCTTCCGATTTTGCGATGATCAAAACCATTTGTGGTGAATATGGCATTGCTCCCAGACGCGGAATGCTGGCGCAGGAATCGGCTCTCAAAGAGTTTTTAGGGCAATTAGACTCCGAAGGTCGCACGGCGGTAATTTTGATTGACGAAGCGCAGCGTCTGACCGGCAAGCAGCTTGAACTTATTCGTGTGCTGCTCAACTTTGAAACTCCGAAATACAAGCTGGTTCAGATTGTTCTCGCCGGGCAGCTCGAGCTGAAATACAAATTGCTCGACGAATCGAAGAAGGCTCTTCGCTCGCGCATCTTTGCGCCGTCGAATCTTTCGCCTTTGTCGCCGGCAGAGATGCGCCGCGTGATCGAGTTCCGATGTCTCAAAGCCGGTTCGCTCAATCCATTCACTAACGAGGCACTGCAAGCGATTTATAACATCACTTCCGGCATTCCGCGGGACGTGCTGAAGATATGTCAGGTTTTGTGGGTCGCCGCGCAGAAGGACGGCATTGAAGAAATTCCGGTCGAGTGGGTCGAAGTGATGAGCAAGGAGACGGAACTCGATGCCTAACCCAAAGCCGGAAACGGAATATGTTTCAAACAATTCTTTTATGACTTCCCAGGTGAAAGTTCCAAAGCCGTTCGGAAGTGATTATGAAGACCCGCTCGAAGCTCTAAAAGCCGAACAGCAAAAAGGCAAAAATTCTATCTTAGAAGCTAAACCCACTACACCTACTACACCTAGTCCTAGTCTCCATAAAAAAACCAACGAAATTGGCATTGTCGGTAAAACATCTATACCTGCTACACCTAGTCCTACTATACCTACTATACCTAGTAAAAGCTTGGAACCGACTTCCCCGGTCAGAGACTTTCAAAAAGTAAGTAATTCGATAACACGAGAAGCAATCCCGTCGGGAATCTTCGGCTCCGGCAAAGCAAAGCAGCTGTATGACGCTTTGTATTCTTTGACGCGCGGCGCAATCAAACCGATACGAGTCATCAGAATTACTAAACCGCGGCTGATGAAGTTAGCCGGCATCGGCACGCGCCAAACTTTATGGCTTAACCTGGAACATCTTGAAACCGTCGGACTGGTTCGGAAGAACGTGCTGCTCGGCGAACACGGCGGAAATGAATACGAAGTATTTGTTCCTGAAGAACTGCCGGAATTGGCGACTATACCTACTACACCTACTACACCTACTAAGATGGTGTACCAGGAGCAGAATCTAGAAGGTGTAGTAGGTATAGAATCTAATCCTACTACACCTAGTTCACAGCCAATAAACACGGGCGTTTCAGAGGCTCCTAAGACTTCTTTTAAAGACAATACTAAGAATGATGATGACGCGCGCACGCATAAGGGATTTTCGTTGATGGTCGAGCGGCTCGATACCGCGGCGAAAAAGCTCACGGGAAAAAGCGTCCACGCGCGGGAAGCAGAGGCTTGGGGAACTTTAGCTGATTTGTTAATTCTCGAATTAGAAGTTGCCGCCAGCCGTACCAACGGCGTTTCATCGGTCCCGGCATTTCTGACCGAAATTTTGCGGCGGCAGTTTTTCGCATCACGGCAACAGCAATCTTCTGGCAAACCTGTAAAAACCAAAATTGATACCGTCGGCAAACCCGATCCTATTTCTTACGAAATAAAACCGCTCGACGAAAAGGGAAGGGAAGAAGCACTCGCTCAGCTGCGAGAGTTTGCCAATGATGACTTTCTACAAGATTTCAAAAAGTGGTATACGACGGAAGATTGGCAATGGCTAATAAAAGAACTAGGAATTAACTAAATGTATTTGATAACGGCGGGAGATTTGGAAATAAAGGATTCAATAGCACTGACGCAAAAAGGACAGTCACAGGATTTTGAAACGGCGAAACGAAAGGCTGATAAATTATCAAAGACTTTTGCCCAGGTGGAAGTACTCGATTCAAAAACAAATGAATGCGTTTATTTTCAGACAAGAGATCCAAGGTAATTTCGATTCGTAAAAGTTAGAATAGACAGTTATGAATGAAAAAACAGTAGTTATCACCGAGAAAGACGGCACCTTTCAAATTCAGAATAACGGCATATCAGAGTTTGCTCTGCTCGGCATCCTGGAATGCATTATTTTTGATATGAAATCAGTCAGTCGTCGTGAATCAAGCGTCGAACAGAAAGAAGCTCTGACTAAGCAAAACGACCCCAATCCAGAGCAAAATGAAGCCGCTCAGAAATCCGAAGCAGTGCAAGAAGAAATAAAAAGGAAAGCGGCGCAGGAATCAACCGCTCCCGGCATTCGCACGCGAGTCAACAATGCCGTTAAAGCTATAAGAGGGATGGGCGGCAGAATCGAAGACACCGATCTAAGTAATTTGACCGATGTGGAACTGCAATCGGAATTGGAAGAGTTAACCGAACAGTACAAAAGACTGAAAAGTTCAAAAGCAAATAAATAAAGTCAATCATTATGGAGATACAAAAAGGCGAATGGTATTTTAGCCTTCAATGTAAGGGGTGCGATGCAATTATCTATTTTTCGCATGACCCGTCGAGAGGAAAAGCTGAACTTGCCGCGCGCGAATATTCAGTCCTTAATCTAACTTGTCCCGGCTGTCAGGCGGTTAATGATTATGATCAAAGCGAATTATTTTCCCGAAAAGCGAAATATGTTTGAGTCCGATAATACTTTATGCCTAACCCCAATATCTTGTGATTTAAATTCTGATTTCAATAAGAGCTGTTAAACAGAAAAAATATAAAATAATCTAATCTGCAAGAGGGACGTTAAACACAAATTTATACAAGATATTGATTTTTGAGACGAGATTGACGGTTTTGAGAGAAATTTCGATTACATAATGGTTGTTATCAGACTCAGCACAATTCGTCGCCGTTATGACCAAGGACTCAATCCGATTGTTCGGCTCGTCATCCAGTTCGAAGACCGCATCGAAGATTTAACGGCATTGCACGTCGCCGCACCGAGAGCGGCTGATTAGCTCGCAAGCGACTCAGGTCAAGCGTCTGAAACAAACCGTTGCCCAACAAAGACGCGGAAACTAATCGAGGCACACCAACTCAACCGTCAATTGCAAACACGCATCCGCGACCTTGAAAAGTCAATCGAATCTGACAGTTTCACAATAACCGAGCTGCCGATCAAACGTGATTCGCACAACTCGAACCAGCTGCCGTCGCTCAATTCTACCGTAGATCAAGCCTAAGCGCACCAGAAGCCTGAGAAAGCGGTTGAGTTTGAAAGTCGGCGGACAAATAGGACACCAGGGCGTAATTTTGCAGCCGGTCGCCGCGCCGGACCGCATTATCTTTCATATAGTTGATAACTGCTTACCCAAAGAAATTTGCCTTGAATACATTGCGACGCCGACGCGGGCTTTCTATGAATCTCTGAAGACGCGTGGCTATTTTTCGACAACTAGCTTGCAAAACTCGAACATAACCTTCGCAACGATTACTATGAGCATCCTGCCCTCGAAGCGCACTCCGCCAAATACCGCTGGCGACGTTAATTCCGTTCAGTTCGCTGGCGCGGAAAAAGCGGCGATGTGTGCGATTATCTGAAGCAGCACACATACCGGATATGCGTGATGGATATAAACGCAACCACGAATTCGGCTAACGCCATTTTTAAAAAACTTCGGGAAGGCAAATTGGGGTTGAGGGAGGAAAGGAACAGAAAGCGACGCTGCGCGTATAATAAGTATTATGCGTTGAGTTTTTACTGATTTCCCGCTAAAAACAGCTAAAATTGGGTTATTATCTACTGAAAAACTACTCGCATAATAAAATCCGTTTGAAAATCCATTTTCTACTAAATTTCTAAAAAAAGCTCTAATACCACTATTCACATCATATACGGGAACTAAAGTGTTTTAATATACGACGAGCGTCGCTTTCTGTTCTAAAACTACTTGAACCCCAAATTGAGTAATCCTTTCACGATTCGAGACGCTTACCTCAAGAAATGAGCGGGACTGCAATCGCCCTAATTTTGCGTCAAGTCGCTTGCAAGGCTACTCGAATTCGGGTGGCTTCAAGCGTTCGCAGTTACTTCTTCCAGCAACAACGGTGGAAGACCGACGACGCAGTAGCACGCTCATTCGTCAATCTTCCAGAAAAGCTAAAAAAGTTTTTCTCGGATTCGGAGAACTGACGGAAATGACAAAACCGCCGAAATTAGCTTTCGGCGGTTTTGTCATTTTCAAGACCAGAGTATTTGAATTATTAGTCGCCGCCGGGCGCGCTCATTTTTAATTATTCTGACCGCCGAGGCGCGATGCCAAAATTTCCTCACTGACCAAATCTTTCACCAGCAAATTGTTTACAACTGAATAAATCGCGTGGTGCAAAGTCATTTCCGTGAAGTTGTAATCGAAAATGACGCGAGTCGTTAAAGAGTCTTTAAACTTTTCAATAATTTCTTTGTCGTGTTCTTCAATTACTGCGACAAATCGACTTTGAGAATTTTTTAGCCGTTTTCATTTTTGTCGTAGGGTCTACCTTTTCGGGGTTTCTGGAATTTCTTTAAATCACTCTTTGGAACTAACCAGACTTTACCGATAATGGTCTGTTCCAACTTCGCATTTGGGAACAAACCTCGCTTTAACCACGACCTGACCGTAACGCTTTTGACCGTATATATCTCCGCGACTTACGCGCCTTTCAAGTATTTTCATTCACAGAAAAGTGCAACGTGAGCGACGCGCAACCGTATTTTGGCGGCGGGAAAAGCTCTTAGTTTTTCCCGCCGCTGCTTTTTTCTACTTTTAATTTATTAGAGATAATTTACAATAACCATAGTTTTGAATAATTATAAGGATAGTCTTTAAATGTTATGCCGCTTCTTTATTATTGCAATACCTTTGCCAAAAAAAGATGTTTGAAAAATTGAGATAATAGATGAAATGAAACGAGTATTTTAGTAGATTTATTTTTGCGAAAATTATTCGACTAAAAACCCGTTCATTTCAATGGATATATTAACATTTTTTGCTTGTTTTGAAACTCTGGCGACTCCAACTTCTTGTCGTCGGCTTGCTATCATTGCCCAAGCGATGTTGACGATGACCGGTCGTATCACGATGCTTTCAATTTCTCGATGGACGACGCAAGGCGGCAGTTATCGCACTGTCAACCGCTTTTTTGCTGCTACGTTGTCTTGGTCTGAACTCTTGGTCAAGTTTTTTCAGACGCATTTGTTTAATCCGAAAAATGAATATATTTTGGCGGGCGATGAAACGGTGGTCAGCAAGTCAGGGACGGAAACTTTTGGGATTGACCGTTTTTTTTCAGGCTTAAAAAGCAAAGTCATCAAAGGTCTCAGTTTTTTTGTCTTGTCGTTGATAAATGTGGCAGAGCGCAAATCGTATCCGCTCTGTGTCAAGCAGACTATTCGAAGCGAAGCGGAAAAAGAGGCGATAAAGAAGCGAAAAGAGAAGTCTGCCAAGAAGATAAAAAAGACGAAAAGTAAGCCGCCAGGACGACGCAAAGGAAGTCTCAACAAGGATAAAACGAAACTTGAGTTATCGTCTGAACTATTGAGGATAGATGAGTTATTGAAAGTCTTATTAAAACTTATGCGAGTCTTTGTGCAAGTCAAATACCTTGCCTTAGACGGACATTTCGGACATCATCAAGCGGTTTTGATGGCGCGAGAAAATGACTTACATTTGATTAGCAAGTTGCGAAAAGATGCCGGACTGTATGAGAAATACGAAGGCGGATATGGCGGACGTGGAGCGAGAAAAAAGTATGGCGAGAAGTTGAATTATGAGAGATTACCGAAAAAGTATGTGAAAAAGAGTGAGCGAGAAGGCGATGTTGTGACGAATTATTATCAAGGCATTTTCTTGAGCAAAAGTTTCGGAAGTGAGTTAAATGTGTTGATAATAGAGAAAATCAATCTGAAAAGTGAGAAGGTCGGACACGCGATATTGTTCAGCAGCGATGTGGAATTGGGTTGGGAAAAGTTGTTGGAGTATTACAGTTTGAGGTTTCAAATTGAGTTCAACTTTCGAGACGCGAAACAACATTTCGGGTTGGAAGATTTTATGAATCAGACGGAAGTTGGAGTAGAAAATGCGGCAAATCTATCGTTTCTGATGGTCAATGTTTGTGCCAAATTGCTGAAAGAAAGCGATGGAAAATGTGTCGGAATAAATGATTTGAAAAGTCAGTTTCGAGGCATAAAATACGCGCTGGAAACAATAAAATTGATTCAGCCAAAAGCAGAAAGTATTTTAATAGAAAAGGTGAAAGAAGCAATCAGCCGCATAGGCAGTATTCATCGGCATAACTTTTCTGCTTCTTCTGCCTAATTTGGCGAAGGTATTGTTAAAACAGGTAGAAGTGATTGTTCTATGTTGTCGAAAATTCTAGGCATATTCTTTATAGTTTGCTCTTCTTGTCAAAAGGTTTCCGTTGCGTCCGATAACATACTGGTTAAAAATAAGATTAAATATTATGGTTAAATAAAAGGTTAAGAAGGTTAGGCGCATTTCCGAGAAAATAACTTTATTGTTTTCAACACTTGTCGGGAGTTATGTGTAGGTCAGACCTAGATAAC
>MWWI01000042.1_pt1 | contig 26598 bp, 20 predicted proteins | sample 1047321 | NCBI WGS metagenome assembly MWWI01 (sample SAMN06349966, study PRJNA376086) | soil metagenome | isolation source: FI-1 sample Antarctic (ecotone) soil | place: Antarctica | reverse complement strand
AGTTAATAATCTTTAGACTGCCGGAATTACTAAATATGCCGCCCCCGTTACCCCGAGTTGAATTATTCAAAATGTTTAAGTTAGTTATTGTTAAATTGCCGGAATTTAAGATACCGCCACCGCTGGTTTCATTCTTAGAGCCGGAAATAGTCAATCCGGAAATAGCTGCCGTTACGCCTGAATTAATCAGAAAAAAACGATTTTCCGGACGCCGACCGGTGTTATTCTGAATAATCAATTCATTCGCGCCCGGACCCTGTATGGTTAGATTCTTGTCAATCGTAATTTGACCGTATTCAAGCGGTATTGTCGTCCCTCTCAAATCATCAACAAAAGTAATCGTGCTGCCCGCACAGGCATCGCGCACCGCCAGCCGCAGTGATCCGTCGCGTCCGTCAAAGCTGTTGTAAACCACCGGATTCGTCGTGCAAGCCCCGCTGACCGCTGAATTATTTGTCGCGGTGAAAGAGTTGAACAGGCTGCCCAATGTGTCCAACAGTGATTCCGCCCGCACTGTTTGAGTGCTGATCGTTAATAAACCGATGATAAGTGCGAATAGCGTTGCGTAATTTTTGTGTTTCAACATGTCTTTTCTCCTTTGATAATTCATTGTGCGTTTCCTTGTTTTTCTTCTGAACTGCCGGTTCGTGCTTTATGCTTCGGACAGAATCTCCAAAATATCCAGTAAATTTTCCTTGACGACATATTGGCTGGCACCGGCATCAAACGCCGCCCGCCGCAAACTATCGTCGTTGTAGTCGGTCACGATCATTATTCGCGCCTCCGGGTAAGCCGCAATGATCTGCCTCGTCGCCGTGATGCCGTCCACATTCTTCATCCCGATGTCCATCAAAACCCAGTCGGGACGCAGCCGCTCATATGCCGCGAGAGCGTCCGCGCCGTCCGAACATTCGCCGACGATTTCGGCAACGCCGCAAAGCGTCATTTTGATCAGTTCGCGCATCGGCTGGCTGTCATCTACGATTAAAATTACAGTGGTCATTTGTTTAGTATTCAAAAAACTAATCTTCGGAACTCATCCAACATAGATTGGCAACGCCGACGGTCGCGTGAATCTCGGCGGCTAAAGTCTTAATTTCATCAATTGATAATTTGTAGGCTTGATCGCGGATTGACAGCTTAAATGTCGAGTCATCATTCACCTCGATAAATTCCGCCTTTTTAGCGTTCATTTTCGGCATCATCAAAGTCGCCACCCCAAAATCTTCGACCAAAACCGCGCCGCAGGTATTGCAAAATCGGCGGTCATCCGTAAATTCTTTGTTATCGCTCGGACATCTTTTCATAAATAAACTCCAACTTTTTTATTAATTTGCAACTGCTTTCCTCGACAAATTTGAACAATCAACCCGAAAAATTCAGGTTTGTCATTTGGATTTGTTTATAATCCGGGACGATGACAGACGAACGCGCGAAATATTAATTTGTCGGGCTGAGAAATCCGCTTTGCCGGACTTCTCAGCCGATTTTTCGGTTGGCGACCCACGCTTTATTTGCCGGTGTTGACGAACTGGATGCAGTCGCCTTGATTTTTGAATGTGTGCGGCGAATCGAACGTCATCCAGCCGCCGTTTTTGCACTGGTCTCTGCTCGTCGGCGACGCGCCTTGATATTCAAACGCGCCGATGTCCGAACCGTTTGCCGCATTTGGATAAAGAGGAGAATCATACGGACGAGCAAAGCCGCGCTGGTCGGTCGTTAATGTCGAATTTCCGGCATCAATAGCGGGACTGCCCGCCAGCAAAGCGTGGGTAAAAGTCGGACCGCCGTTATCGGCGAGCGGTGCCAGTCCGGGGTCGTTGATCCCGACGATGTTCGAGTTGACACCGTTCGTCAGTCCGCCACCCGTTCCGATCAAGTTAAAAGAACTTGACGGATCAGCCATACCTTCGATGTCAGCTGGTGCGCCGTTCGCCAGGTTGCCGGAAACGATGGTGTTATTAAGGTTCAGCACGTTCGTTCCCGCCCCCGGCTGGAGCCAGATCGCGGCACGCGTAGTGTTACCCGACACCGAGTTGTTGGTGATTGTGCAGTTCGTTAGGTTAACAATCGAAGTCGCGGCGGAATTGCCTGTTTGTAACGTGATTCCGGCGTTATTGAATGTAGAGGTGTTACCGCTGATCGTTGAATTGACCATTGTCAGTGTCGTAGTGCCGCCCCCATCGAAAACGCGGATCACGTCAGCCCATCCTCCGGTATTGCCGCTGATTGTCGAATCATTGATGTTTAATGTTCCATCCTGTAGATAAATACCGGAAACATTACCACCGCTATTATTCGAGATTGTCACGCGGTTTAGAATTGCCGCTCCGAAAGAAACTGCCAATGCACTGCCCGTTCCAGTGGAGACATTGTTTGTAATTGCGGAATCGTTGATTGTCAGAGATATTGCAGAAGAAGAAATTGCAGCACCGAAACCACCACCTCTAGCGTCGCGCACCGTCACTCCGTTGATTATAACGTTTGCCCCCGCGCTAACTCTCAACACACGAAACGCGTTGCTGCCGCTGATGATCGTATTGGTCGCCCCGTTGCCGGTGATCGTCAGAGTGCCGTTGTTGGCTAGATTGGGCAGTGCGCTCAACAGCGTAATCGTCTGTCCGTCGAGCGACGACGAGAAATTAATCGTGTCGGCGACGGGCGTAGCGTTCGCCTGATTGATTGCATCTCTGAGCGAACCCGCGCCGCTGTCATTGGCGTTCGTCACCGTGTAAGTCGCCGCCTGCGCCGTCATCACACCGACGCACACCAGCGTCAGCATCAAAAAGTATTGTCGAATCGTGTTGGTAATTGTCTTCATTTTATCTCCTTTCATTAATTTATTTTTCTTCTGAATCAGTATCTTCATACCGCAACATTTTTTTGGAATCATCTTTTGCAGCTAACTGAAACAATTAGAATCCGGTTAGTCATCAAGATTTTTTAGTAATGCAGGATTAATGATAGGCGGGCAGGCGAACGATTGTAAGACGCAGAACTACGTAATTTTTGTAAGTAGAACTACGTAATTTCTACTTACTTTTCCGCAATTCGATGGATAAAGAGAAAATCGAAAGTAAAATTGAGATATGAAGGCAGAAAATGTTGCCGGAGAAACGGATCAGACTTTTTTAAATAATTGATTTGTATTGCACGGCAAACTTCATCAAGGCGTGCGAGCCTTGGAGGTTCAATTTCTGGCAGATGCGAAGGCGGTGAGTTTCGACGGTGCGCGGGCTGATGGATAATTCTCCGGCAATTTCTTTGCTGGTTTTGTAATCGGCAAGCAGTTTTAAGATGCGGTGTTCGGTCGGCGTAAGTGCGCTAAGTCCAAGCTGCTGTTCGTCGGGAACCTGGTTGTAATTTTGCCGTTTGGTGAAATAAGTCGTCATCGGCAAACTCGTAAAAGCGCGTCCGGCGACGACTTCATTGATCGCCGTCACAATGTCGTCAATTGCGCTGTCTTTGAGAACATAGCCTTTCGCGCCGAGATCGAGCGCGGCGTGAAACATTTCTTCTTCGCTATGAATGGTCAGGAAAATGATCGCCGCCGGATTGTTTTTGGCGAGCAAGGTACGCGCCACCTGAAAACCGTCCTGATGCGGCATATCAACATCGAGAATCGCTGCGTCCGGCTGTAATTCTTCGATCAACGCCAAAGCCTCGTAACCGTTTCCGGCTTCGCCGACGACTTTAAAATTCGGCTCGATTTCGATAATCTGCTTCAAACCCTGTCGCATAATCGGATGATCGTCGGCGATGATGAGGCGAATTTCTTGTTTCATATTTTTCTATCGGTAAAATCAATAATAATTGTAACATTCGTGCCGTTTCCGGGTTCCGATTCGATGCTTAATTTTCCGCCGAGCAGACGCGTCCTTTCACTGATTCCGACTAAACCGAAGCTGCGTTTTGAGAGATCGCTGTCAGTTGCCGACGCATCGAATCCGCGTCCGTTATCGGAAATTTTGACCGTTAAAGTTGATTCGTCGCGTTCAATTCTCAGAACGGCTTTTTCGGCGTTTGAATGTTTGACGATATTATTGGCGCATTCCTGCACGATGCGGTAAAGCAAAATTTCCGAATCCTTTTCCAGAACATCGTCAATCTCATCAATCTCCGCTTCGAATTCGATGCCGCTCGCGCTGAAAGCCTTGCCGAGCATTGATTCGATGGTTTTCGTCAAACCCAGCCGGTCGAGCAAATGCGGGCGCAGATTAAAAGCGATTTCCTTGGCTTCCTGAATGGCGTGTGAAGCCGTCGCGGAAATATTTTCCAGATGGTCGAGCATCGCTTCTTTTTGGTCGGATTGCCTCAAACTCAAACCCGCGCGGTTTTTGATAATCACCAGTGATTGTCCGAGTCCGTCGTGCATTTCGGCGGCAAACCGTTTGCGCTCCTGTTCCTGCGAATCAATCAGACGGCGCGAAAAAGCGAGTTCCTGGGTATGTTTTAATTTAATTTGCTCGTCACGCCGCCGGAAAAGCAAAAATGCCGCCGCGCTTATTATAAAAACCCCCAGCATCAAAAACCACCAGGTGCGATAAAACGGCGGCAATATGACGATTCTCAGCGTCGCGCCCTCTTCGTTCCAAACGCCGTCGCTGTTGGCGGCAATTACGCGAAAAGTGTAATTTCCCGGCGGAACGTGCGAAAAATAAGCCAGCCGCCGCGTTCCGGCATCAATCCAATCGTCGTCGAGTCCTTCGAGTTTATATTTGAATTGCAGATTTTCCGAATTGATAAATGAAAGCGCGGTGTAACCTATCTCAAAATTTTGCTGTGAAGGCTCGATTTGAATTTTCGATTTTTCTTCATCAAATTCCGAATCATTATTGTCAATTTTGACGCTTTCAATGACGACCGGCGGCGGCTGCGAATTAACCTTGATTTCGCGCGGGTCAATTACCGCTACGCCGTCTTGGGTCGGAAACCAGAGCCGCCCGTCGCGCGCGCGAATTCCGGCGGGCGAGCGTCCGCCGTTGCATTCGGCGTTGAGCATTCCGTCGGATTTGCCGTAGGCAATCGCCGTCACGCGTCCGCGTCGCCCGTCGGCAAATTCGTTTAATTCATCTTTGTTGACGCGGTAAATTCCGCGATTCGAGGAAATCCAAAAATTGCGGTTGTCGTCCTCTAAAATCTGAAACGCGCCGTCGGTAGGCAAACCCGTTTTCGTCGTGTAGCGGGTGAATTTTCCGTCCTTAAATCTGGCAAGCCCGCCGTCATAACTGCCAATCCAGAGCGTCCCGTCCGCGTCTTCGTAAAGCGCGCGCACCGTGCGGCTCGGCAAGCCGTCCGTTTCCCGCCAACTTGTAAATTTGCCGTCTTTGAAATGCGTCAAACCGTCGTAAGTTCCAATCCACAGTCCGCCCGCGCGTGCTTCGATGATGACTTTGACATCGTTTCCGGCAAGCCCGTCGGCGGTTGTAAAACTTGTCAGAACGCCGTCTTTGAAACGCCTCAACCCAACGTCGCCGCCGATCCAGAGCGTGTTTTCGCGGTCGGCGTGAATCGCATAAATGAAACGAACCGCGGGAATTTTTTCGCGCTCAAACGGCACGAATCGGTTGTTTTCCTGAACATATAACGCGCCGAAATTGCTGATGAGAATGCGTCCGGCGGCATCTTCGCCGATAGCATTGACGGGAAAATTATCGGTGGATTCGATTAAAACAAAAGTTCCGTTTTCATATTTAGAAAGTCCGCCCGTCGTTCCGACCCAAATGGTTCCGGTGCGGTCTTGGTAAATCGGATAGACGTTTTTATCCGCGATGCCGTCCGCTTCGGAATAAGCAGTGATGATTTGTTTTCTGGCTCGAAACAAACCGTCGCGCTCCGTGCCGAACCAGAGATTGCCTTCGCCGTCCCTGTAAGTTGATAAAATCTCCGTCTTATCGAGCGGCGGCGGAACAACGGCTTTTTTGAGCAGTAATTCCTTTTGCATCGAAGGCAAATCAATGATCCACAGCGAGCCGCCCGCGTCTTTGGCAACGAGACCGAGCTGCGAGCCGGTCATAAAATACAATGGAAATTTGGGCAAGCCGTCGCGCTCGTCAAAAACGCCGGTGATTCGCCCGTTTTCCGCTCGCGCTAATCGCCCGTCGGCAGTTATCAACCAGACGCACCCGTTCGCCTCCTGCGCTACCGACAAGAACCTCACTTGCGGCGTGCCGTCAGAATACGTCCCCTGCGCTACCGAGACGAACTTCTCTTCCGACGAGCCGTCGGGAAGCGAAAAACTAAGCCATTGCCCGTTGATGAAACATTCGGAAAATTTGTTTTCCAAATTTAAGCGGCAAATAGTTCTAACGCTCGACGAACGAGCGGCTCGCGCCGGCAGCGGAAAATTTGACCGCGCCTCAAACGGCGAAAATTTCCCGTCCGAATAACGAATCGTTCGATTGTCAGCGTGAAATATCGCTCCGTCGCCGCCACCGTCCGACTCAATCCAAATCACGCCGCGCGGAACGCCCGCGTCCGCGCCGAAATGTTCAAACCGCCCGTTGTGAAAACGCACCGCGCCGCTTTCTTCGGTTCCCGCCCACAAATCTCCGCCTGCCGTTTCAAACAAACTGATAAAACGATTATTGACGATGCCCGGCGAATTGCTTTTGTTGAAAACTGTAAACCGCGCTCCGTCAAACCGCGCCAACCCGTCAACGGTCGCCAGCCACAGATAACCGTCTCTCGTTTGAACAATCCCGTAAACCGAATTCTGCGGTAGCCCGTCGTCCGCCGTCCAATGGTCAATCCGATACTGTGCCTTTGCCGCCGTCAACCCGAAACAAAGACAAAAACACAGTAGAAATTTCTTCGATAAACTAATCACAAATCTTACAATGCAAAAGAAAAGCAAATTTCGCGGATGGAATACACTCAAATTTAACTTGTAGGCAAGCGATTGACAAGTTTAATAAATAAAATTAAGGACGCGGCGAATATTTTTCTGAGCGTGATGATTATTTCTTATTCGAGTGGTGTGAGTTCATCAGATAAATCCGGCGATTACTTCCGCAGCGTCGGCTACTAAAAACAATTATTCGAGATATCTATGTTCGTCGTAAAAATATTTCCACCGGATCGGGGCGTTTTTGGCAATAATATTTTCTTTTATTAAATGGTTATTTATGAAGTGGTAAGGATTTTATTTCGTCCGCTCAATAACGAAAATTAAATACTGCTTTACTGCCTTGTTGCTTTGTTAGTAAGGCAGTAAAGCAGTTTGCTTTGTAATTTTTCCTGTGCTAATTTATCGGTAGGTTAATTTACTGCTTTATTAGTTTACTGCTTTACTGTCTTACTGCTATGAATGTAATTAGTCTGGTCACTCAAAAAGGCGGCAGCGGCAAAACAACGCTGGCGCTGAATTTTGCGGTAACGGCGTTGGCTCGCAAGGGGCGCGTGGTTATTCTGGATATGGACGCGCAAGGCACGGCGAAGAAATGGTATGAGCGGCGCACCGATGAAAGCCCGCAGCTTGTTGAGGTCGCGGCGAGCGATCTGGAGAAAGCCGTTTCGGGCGCGAAAGAGCAAAAATTCGATTGGGTGATTATAGACACGCCCGGACGCGATGACGCGGCGCAGGCGGCGGCGATTCGAGCGGCGGATTTCTGCGTAATTCCGTGCCGTCCTTCGGCGGCTGATCTGGAAGCTACGCCGTCAACGGTGGAAACGATCAGACGACTGAAAAAACCTTATGCCTTTGTGCTGACGCAAACGCCCACGCGTTCGTTTCGGATACGTGAAGCGCAAACGGGCTTGAGTTATCTGGGGATGGTTTGCCCGTCGCCGGTGGTGCTGCGAAACGCTTTTCAGGACGCGCAAAGCATGGGTTTGGGCGTGATCGAATTTGAACCGGACGGGCGGGCGGCGAGTGATATTTCCGAGTGCTGGCAATGGATTGTCAGCCGAATAAAAAAGGTGAATTATGGCAAAGAAAAGACCAACGCTTGATGCGTTTCTGACTTCTTCAACAGACACGGGCGCGGGCGAAAAACCCGCCAAGTTGCGCCGTTCGGCTGCTAAAGCTGCCTCGCCTGTTGATAAGCCAGTAAAAAAAGTGGATGTTCAACCAGAAAGCCAAGCTGTGCCGAAAGATGAAAAACACGACACGGTAAGGCATATGCTTTACCTTCCGCTGCCGGTGTATGACCAATTGCAATCTTTGATGTTTGAAGAACAGCGCGGACAGGTGAAACGGCGACGGCTTCAAGAATACCTGCACGAATCCATAGATTTGCTGTTCAAAGACAGGGGCTTAAAATCCATTGCTGATTTAACGGGCAAAGAATAGCGTTTTTAGACGCGCTAGCTGCCATTAGCTGGGTTGCCAGCTAGAAAAGCTCTCACAAGTCAGATTTGCGCGTTTCCGGGCATTTTAACCCGCGTCCGCCTCTCGTTGCCGAGCCACTTTCTTACAAACTAAAAATATCTTAAATCGCTTGCGCGATTTTCATTAATTTCTTCTGAGTCCGATAATAAAAAAACTTATCTGTGTAAGAAGTTATCCACAGTGCGCGGATGCATGGTTAATTCTTATGGTTAAATAAAAGGATAAAAAGGATAAGGAGATTTTTTATCGCGTAAGTGCTTTGTTATCAGACCCTTATTAATAAACTCACGGAGTCAAACCTACATATTTGACCGTTTTTGTAATTTTCACGGAGTCAAACCTACATATTCGATACCCTTCACGGAGTCAAACCTACATATTCGATACCCTTCACGGAGTCAAACCTACATATACCGGAGTCAAACCTACATATTTGCCTGTGGAAAACTCTATTTTGAGTGTGTCAATTTTGCCCATTTTAACCCTCGCGGAGTCAAACCTACATATTCACGGAGTCAAACCTACATATTTTGCGGTTTTCACGGAGTCAAACCTACATATTTTGGTTTCTTTTCGGTAATCAAAACGACCTGTTCACAGAGTCAGAATCACCTATTTTTGAGATTGGTCGGCTACGGCTTTTTCGATGCGGGCGTGTCGCCTGTTCGCCGCGATAACTCCGCCGGAAAAGTTTGGGTGCGGCATAATCGTAAATTTTGCATCTATCAACTTGATACGCTGTCTGGTATCCAGCAGTTTTTCAGTCGTATAATTCAATATAATATCTTTTTCTTTCATCTCTTTAAGCGCGCTCTCAACGTCGCGCAAATTTTGAGAAATCCAGGTGTAAGCCGTTAGTCCGAAGTCTCTGATAATGGTGGAGAGTTTAATTTCGTAGCGAGTTGAAATGCTGGCTTGCGTAAAATGATGGCTCATTCGTTTGTGAAGCTGGCGAGCAATGACGCTGCTGTAACTCATCGCTTTTTCATAATCTAATTGCCGGAACGCGCCCGTTTTGATGCCTTCCGATACAAGACTGTTGAAACGAACAAAGGCTTTTGTTTTCTGCCCCGTGCCTTTCCAGTCCTCGCGGGTCTGCAGTCCGAGTGTCTCAAACATATTTGAGCTTAAAACCGCTCTGCCGTCCTCTGTGGTTACGGTGATATTCGTCCGGCTGCATATTAACAGCGCGTCTTTTAACTCTTTAATGCTATAACTATGCCCGGTTCGCTTTAACTCCTGCTGTAGTTGATAAAGTGTAAAGGTTACGCCTGCCCGGTCGTCCAGAAAAACGCCTTTTTCCGTTGTGGCAAGTCGGCGCAAAGCGTCCTCTACGAGTTCCTCGCGTTTGGACGGGTAATAATAGCGTTTAACGCCGTCGCTGTCCGTGATGACGGCGGGCGCAATCTCAATTTTGTATTTTATGGTTTTGCACTCAAATTCACGTTCGAGAACGCGCAAAAATTCGCCGCCGATACGCTCCACTTTTCCCCAATGGTATTTGGGCATAAAATCGTAAAGCTCTATCGTGTTTGAATAGCGTTGCTGCTCGGCGGGCTTTAAGTCAAGCAGCCGAAACAAAGACAACTGAAACGGCTCGCTCCGGGCGTAATCCTCAAGTTTTTTGGCTGACTCCGGCGCGGCTTCCCGTTCCGGCGTTGGTTTGCCGTGTATTTCTTTTTTCTTTTTGGAACGGATTGGCATACTGCTTTACTGCTTTACTGCTTTACTGCTTTTATTCTTCATCGCGTTCTTCCCATATTACTTTTTGAATAGTATCCGTTTCGACTTGATGCGCGGGCATATTTAGAAAATCGTCGTTTTTTTCATCTTTTACGACTCTAAAATTTTCTTGATTTTATCAATTTTGATATACAGGTGAAACCGATCGTCCTTTAATTCCGTCAGACCGAAATCCGAGTAAAATTTTCGCGCTTGCTCATTCAGAGCATAGACCTCGACAGCATAAATTCCGAGCTGTTCGGCAATTCCTACGGAACGTCTAAGGGCATTTGCCAGAAGTGCCTTCCCTAATCCTTGTCCTTTAGCTGATTTATCTACTGCCAGCCGCCCTAAATGCACGACGGGAACAGGATAGCGGGGCAAGTTTTCCGGCACAATTTCATAGCCGAATGAATTACTCGAAAGCGTGTAATAGCCGTATATTTTTGGAGCGTCTTCTTTAACCGCCACAAAGCTGCGCCCTAAGCCTTTTTTAGCGTTTTGCCGCGCATACTGCTTCAAAAAGACATTCAGGCTTTCCTCCCCGCAATCAAAATCTTCTCTATCGTGCGTCTTAGCAAGTGGTTCAATTTTGTATGGTTTTATCATTCAGCTATCAATTCATCGTGAATCTTAAAAGCCTCAATCAATTTTTCATTCGGCTCATCGTCGGCATCGAGCATCGCTAAAAATATGTCGCGGTCGCGGTTTGATAATTTACGAAAATGATGGCGTTCTAAAATCTCGTCGGCGGATTCGGAAAGATTTGCGATTGTAAAATCTGTTAACGATACGCCGGAGACCATCGCCGCTTGTTCAATCCGTTCCTTAATGTGCATCGGAAGCCGGATATTTAGACGAGCAATGTCTTGGGTTATATTTTCTGTTGTTGGCATAATGATTACCTCCTGAAATCATTCTATCAAATAGTGTGGCGCAATGCCACATTATATTAGTTTTGGTTGCTCCTGTTTTTTCCGTATCTTTCCGGGTGCCGGCACATAACGGTAAAGCGTCGGCTTTGAGATTTTAAAGGTTTCACAAATTGCGCCGATGGAAATGCTCGGATCGTTCACCATCGCCCGCGCCATTTCTACTTGCCGGGGCGTGAGCTTTTCTTTACGTCCGCCTTTTCTGCCTCTGGCTCGTGCGGCTTTTAATCCGGCGTTTGTCCGCTCGCGGATCAGTTCGCGCTCAAATTCTGCGAGTGCGCCGAAAACGTGAAATATCAATTTTCCGCCGCTGGTCGTCGTGTCTATGCTTTCCTGGACGCTGGCGAATCCTACGCCTTTTTCGTAAAGCCGATTGACGGTTTCGATTAAGTGTTTAAGGGATCGTCCCAAACGGTCGAGCTTCCAAACTATTAAAATATCACCTTCGCGGGCGAATTCTACCGCGTCGGCAAGTCCTTTGCGCTCACCTTTCGCGCCGCTCGCCGTGTCATGAAAAATTTTTTCGCAACCGACTTTTTCGAGCGCATCCGTCTGCAAATCTAGATTCTGGTCTGCTGTCGAAATTCTCGCGTAACCAATTTTCATATTTTCGCTCGTTTCGTTTGAGAAAACTCTACCCGCAGAATAAATTGGCAACTTAAATCGGCAAAAATTGAATCGTGTTTTCCCATTCGGTTTGTTCGCTGCACTCGATATAAAGAATCAGGTTTTCGATTACCGCGCCGATTGCCAACTTCTTGCGGGACGGCAAAAACTCCGTGGTGTGTTTTTCCGTTTTTGAGCCGCTCTTTAGCAAAACCCGGCACGGTGTTGACATCGTGCGTGAGCAGAATCAAGCCGCGCTCGTCCGCCAACTCTAACAATTCCGAATCTGCCGTTCCCGTTAAACCTTCTTCCTCAACCGTAACGATTCTAGCGGCTGGCAGACGGCGGCGAACGCCGCGCACAATATCATTGTTAAAATTTTCGTCTGCCAGCAATATCAACATCTTTTCCGGTTGTTCCGCTAAACTGCCAATGTTTCCTTCCGTCGTTCGGCGGCTCGCTGCGAAAGTCTTTTTCTGATTAGCTGTCGGTCTTCCTGTCCGCTTTCGATTTCCTGCCGAATTACGGCAGCTTCCCGTTCACGTCGCTGAATATAAGACTCTACCATTTCCTTGTGCCGCAGATAATAAGCAATTACTGCATACAGATCGGCAAGCGCAAGAGAGCAGGGAAGCGGTCAACAATCGTTTCGGCTGACGCGCGGGTGTTAAATTGATAAACAATCGTCTCAAGATTAATCCGCGTTCCCGTTACTCTGATAGCTCCGCCGTCAGCCATTGTCAGCGGCACGTTTTGCATCGTTTCGACTTCGTTCATAACTCGTCCTCCGATTTATACACAAATAAAGACTAACATTTGTATCTCCACCCTTTTCTCCGCCGACTCCGATTAGCCGCTGATTCGCAACGCTCGATAATGTCCTGACAGAATGAAAACGGGAAGCCGCTAAAATAGATTCTTTCTCAAAATCCGTTAAAAGGCAAACAATACTTTACTTTGTTTGTTTTACCAGTTATTTGACTGAAAAATACAGTTAGGCGGCTTCCGGCAATAGTCTTTGGCAATAGTAAAGAAAACGTCCGTTTGTGAGATGGTAAATTGTCGGTTGTAATTTCGCTCGAATTCTTTTGCGAAGTTCATTCAAAAGTCAAACATTTTTGAAACGTTCAATAACACAAATTTTATCGTTAACGCATCCGAAAGATGAACGCCGCGACAATCGTCATCACTCCAATTACGAATCCACCGCCGAAAATCAACGCCAGCCACCCGTATGAAGCGATGCTGTCCCAAACGGTGTTTTCGTTTAGTTCTTGGTAGCGATTTCGTTCAGCGGCGAGGCGTTCGCGTTCCGTATTCAGCTTATCGCGTTCGTTTTGCGCTGCGCGTTCGACGACAAGATGATATTCCGCCGCATATTGTTTGAACATTGCCGCGGCTTCCTCCGACAATTCCGCGGGTGGCGCGAGCGCGGCTTTGACATATGCGTAACTGCCACAGACTGCTCCGGCGCACAATAACGCCGAGGCGAAAATAATCGTCAAATTTTTTCTCGCCGCCTCCTTTGCCGTCGTTTTCGCAACTTTCGCTCGCTCCGCCGTTTCTTTCCGTTCGCCGTCGAGAGTGCGGACAACTTTTTGCGCATCAACGAGCGCACTTTTCAGCGTCGCCGTTTGTGCGCGAATCGCCGAATAACTTTTTGAAAGCTCGTTTCGTTCTTTTTCGACAATCGCCAATCGGCGGCGCGTCTCTTCCAATTCAGCGGCATACTGAACTGTTTTCTTCGCCGCCGGCGCGAGCTTGCTGACGGCGCGTTTCAGTTCGGCGTTTTGAGATTCCGTCGCGTCGGCGTTTTGCGCGCGTTTGCCCGATTCTTCCGCTTGTCGCCGCAATGTTTCAATTTCCTTTGTCAAATCGGCGAGCTGCTCATCTTTCAGCGCGATTTCCGCCTGCAGCATTTTTTCCCGGCTCATCGGCTTAAACCTCGCTCTGTCGTTTGCGTATTTTCAACTTGGCGCGGCGTTTCGATTTCGTGCTGTAATTCAATTCGCGCCCGCACTTCCGTTTTGACCGCTTCGATCTCAATTGATTGCTCACTTGTTTTCTTGCGCCGACGCGCGTCGTCCGGCTCGCTTAAATTGCTGACAATTTCCCCCGCGAAATTCCGCGCCGCGCTTTTCGCCGTTTCGTCACCGAACCGCTGCGCTACGAGAGCAGTTAGTTGTTCAATTTTCGCGTCCGGCGGCGCGAGATGTTCGAGCAGCTTTAAGCTCGAACCGTCGCTGATTTGCCTGCCCGCCGAATCAAACGCTTTATTGTCCGGCGTGACCAAGGCTCGAATTTCCGCCGGATTTGAGCGGCTGACGATGGCTACGCCCTGCTTGGTTTCTACGAGTCGCTCCGACGGCAATAGTGTTTTCGTCATTTCTATTAACTCGACATCGAGCCGTCCGCGTTCCTGCTGCAGCAATCGGGTCGTTTGCTCGAACATCTCCGCCATCCGGTCGCGGTCTTTGACGGCTTCGTTCAAAAGCTCGACTTTTCCATACCAGGTTTTAACGCGCTGATGCTCCGCCTGACTTCCGCGAATGCCGCGCTCCAAGCCGAGCAGCTTCATCGCTTCGGCGTAGTCGTCCTGCAAAGCCGACAGTTTCTCGCGCCCGCCCAAATGAGCTTTGCAATTAAGGCGTTTATTTCGGTCGAGCGGAACGGCGTAAGCAACCACGTGCGGTGTCTGCTCGTCGCGGTGCGCGACGGCTTTGACGAACACAAATCCGCGCTCTTCCAACCGCTCCATAAATTCATTAACTTTGCGGTAAAATTCAAGCTCTTTTTGCCGGTCAATTACTCGTTGCCGAATGCCACGTTTGGCTTGCGCTTTTTCCTGTTCGTCGGTGGGCGGTTTTTCAAAATATTCAGGCGACGCGCCGAAGAAAAATTCGACGCATTTGACGGCATCTTTGCGAATTCGCTGTCCGGTCTGCGCCTGCGCCTCGCTGATGACCGTTTCGATTTTCTGTTTCAAATCGTCGCCTTTTTCGCCGCGCAGACGAAGATTATTTTCGGTTCGTTCCGCATCTGCGTTCGGAGTTTTCATCGCACGTTCGGTGTGCCTATCGGAAGCCGCAATTGCGCCGCCTTTGAGCTTGGCGCATCTCAATAATTGCAAATGCCACTTTTCTTGCCTCTCTGGTTTTTATTTGTTTTGGTAATTTTTGAAGGTTGTTCTTCAATAAAGACAGGAGAGCATTTGGCGTGCCAAAAGGCGAATGCCGCCTTTTTCGCAAGGCGGGCGCGCGAGCAAAGTGTAGTGAGTATCTTTAATAATCAAAATCGCTTCATCTCTACCGCTCAATTTTTGCCGTGATACATTTTGGTCATAATATAGTTGGAATTGTTGGAAAAGCTGATGCCGCACTTGCAGAAGCAAAAACGCGCTGAAAAAAGTTAGGAATCACCGGCTCAAAAGTTAAAATAAATCGTCTGCAAATCTTTTCTTTGGCGCTGGATTATCGGTATTTTCAATCGTCATTTTGCGCGCAATTCTGCCTAAGTTTCCTGTCTATTTTCGACTAAAATTTCGCCCGTTTTGCGAACCGATTTTCATTTATTCGTATGCCATTTCTCGTTCTTTGGGCGAAGTAAATTCACTGCAATTTCAAAACGTAAATCGCTGAACTTCGGACGGCGTTTGATGACACGGGCATCACGAATTTGAGGGAAACTATTCATCTTAAATACAGTTGAGAAAGCCGTAATACAGTTCTTGAAAGAGTATTATTTGTTGAAAATTTTCTTTAATTTCTTTCTGTGCCGCGCTCTGAAATAATTGCTTAAAACGACCCGTTTTGAAGACAAATTTCTTTGTTTGCATTCTGCCAAGGAACGATTTTTTTGACTTCATTCAAATGAAAATTTCCCCTAAGTTTTTCCCTGTTCTCAATAGAAATTCTCTCAGTACAGGACAAAAAAGGATTGATATTTGAAAAATGAAGGACATTGGGTTGAAATCTACTTTTAGAAATTTGTCGAGAATTTAGAAAAAGGAGCTTCAACCCAGTGGATATTTACTCGTTAGAGCAAATACTAGCTGCCAATTTATCGTGGAATCGAGCGCGAATCAAGTTTCTCAGTCGGTTTTTGATTGCATTATTTCAAGTGCAAACGGTTAATCTGGCGAAAATTGCCAGTGTTTTTGCCGGGGATGCCAAAGTGGCTTCCAATTACAAGAGGCTGCAAAGGTTCGTGCGTTTTTTTCGATTTCTCAAACGGAGATGGCACGCCTGACAGTAAAACTTTTGAAGTTAGAGCCGCCGTTTGTCATTGCCATTGACCGGACGGAATGGCAGTTGGGAGCAGCGTGGGTCAATGTTTTGATGCTCTCGGTCGGTTATAAAAACATTTCCATTCCGTTGTTCTGGATGGTTTTAGAGGAAAAAGGCTGCTCGGATAACGCGGAGAGAGGCGGTATCGTGCAGCAGTTTATTGATGAATTCGGAACCGGAAGCATCGAATTTGTCACCGCCGACCGTGAATTCGCGTCAAAGGAATGGCTCGCTTATTTAGTCAAAAACAAGATCGGCTTTCGGCTCAGAATCAAAGCAAATCATTTGATTACGGATAAGCGCGGGCGAAGCATTCACGCCTCGCAGATGTTAAAGACGATGAGAATCGGCGAGCGGGCGGAATTTCGGAGAAGGCGTAAGTTGTGGAATCAATCGGTATTTGTGGCTGTATGCCGCAAAGCGGATGGCGATAATGTCATTGTCGTTTCATCGGAGCGGAGCGGACAAATACTGCTTGAATACGGTCGGAGATGGCAGATAGAAACCCTGTTCGGATGTCTGAAAACACGCGGATTTCGGCTCGAAGACACGCATTTAACGCGCGGCGAAAGAATAAGCAGCTTGTTATCGTTATTGACGTTGGCGACAGTCTGGGGACTACTGGCAGGTGAATTTACCGCCCGTCGAACGTCGCCGAAAATCAAGAAGCATGGCAGACGCGAGAAGAGCATCTTCCGGCTTGGATTGGAAACTTTGCGAAATTGTTTCTGCCAAATGACAACAGACTTTAGACAAAAGCAGCGGTTTCAACAACTTACCTTACTTTTGTCCTGTACTTAGTCCGAAACTATTGCGGCTGTCTGCTTAAATTTTGATAATCTTTTTTTGCCGCGACTAAAGCGGGCATATCTTTATCGGCTTCTTTCCACAAATCGAAAAACTTTTCGTATTCACCTTTATCTTTCAATGCACGAGCCTTGCCGAGTCGGGCGAGCGGATAAATTGAAGACAATGGCGCTTCGCCGCGATGGTTGAGGATTTTATCGAATTCGGTGATTGTTTGTTTGGTTTTGTTTAATTTCAAATAAGCGAGAGCGCGAATGTATTGTGGATAAAATTCGCCTGCCTTTTCGTAGCGTTCGGCAATTTCGAGTTCTTCGACGGCTTCTTTGACTTTGCCGTTTTGCAAATTGAGAGCGGCGCGGATCGTCGGCAGCCAGAGTTCGTTGAGCAGAGTATCTTTCGGACGTTCCGTTTTTAATTCATCGGCAAGCGCGTCGGCTTCCGCTGACATTCCTCCGGCGGCGAGCGCGAGCGCGGCACGCGAAAGCACCAAACTGCCGCGCTCTAATTTCAGAGCGTTGTTCGTCTGCGTCTTCAAGACGGCTTTCAACTGAACGTCTTCGCCCGACGACAAACCCGCGCCCGAACTCCAGAAAGCGATTCTGACCGCTTGTTCGGCGGCGTATTGCGCGGCGACTTCCGGCGCGTCGCTGCGCTTTGCCAGATCAATGGCGCGTCTCGAAAAGTCCTGCGCTTTGCGCCATTGTCCCTGAAAAGCCGCCGCGCCGGTTTGCAGATTGAGCGCGAGATGCTGGTCGCTTCGTCCGCCAAACCACGCGAGATGTTCCGCCATCGCCGTGTTGTCATTCTCGATAAAGGCGACGATGAACGGGAAAATATGAAAATAATCGCCGTCGAGTTTTTTCTCAAACGCTTTTTGGCAGGTTTCTTTAATTTCCGCATAGCGGTCGAGCGAAAGCAGCGATTCAGCCAGATTCATATAAAGGATGGCGTTATTTGTATCCATCCGCAGACCTTCGCCGATAGTAGTTATCGCCTTTTCGGATTGCCCCGTGCGCTCTAAACAGTCGGAAATATTGAGGACGGAATTAACATGCGCCGGATAAGTTTTTCTCCACAATTCCAGCGTGTCAATCGCTTTGTCCATTTCGCCGGTCACAAAACTGTAGTAGAAAAATGTGATGCGAAGTTTCTCGTTTTCGCTCGCCGTTTCGCTCAAATCAAATGCTTTGACAGCCATTTCCGCCGCCAGTTTCCACTGCCCCGTATTGGCGTAAATAACTGCCAACCCTATAAAAACAGAGGAGAATTTCGGATCAATTTCGAGAGCTTTTTTGTAAAACGGAATAGCTTCGAGCGTCTTGCCGATGTTTACCAGTTCGTGTCCGAGCGTGAAAAATTTCAGGGCTTCGAGTGATGAAGTGGTGATATATTCGATTGGAACGCCGTATTTTTCAATCGAACTCAAACTTTCGCCGAGTTTTTCACGCAATCCGGTCGCCGCCCGACTCAGAGCGTTTAAAACCTCTTCGCGTGAACTAACCTGTTCAAATTCGCGTCCGAGACTTTCGCCCGAACGCGCGTTGACCGCTTCGAGCGTTAAAACATAAACATTGCCGAAATTCGAGATCGTTCCCGTAATAAAAGCCTTTAACCCTTGCCGCAGACAAATTTCGTAGCCCAAATCATTCGACACGCGCTCACCCGGCGCGCGTCCCATTAAACGCAGAGCCTGACCGACTTTCGCATCGGGAAAAATATTGAGAAACGGCGATTGCGCGAGCGCGAAGGCGAGCGCCGTTTTGAGCGTCTGATCGAAAATCGCTTCGCCCGTCGAATTTTCAAATTCCGTCAGCAGAATGGATTCTTTAACATTGCTGCCGCCGGAACTGGTCGAAAGTCGCGGCTGGCTTGTCTGAATTGTTTCGGATTTATTCGGCGCGGCGGTTTGGTCGAGTTTCGATTCAAGCAGCAGTTCTTCGCGCAGTTCTTTCAAATCATTCAGCAAATCGCGCGTCGAATGATAACGCTGTTCGCGTTTTTTCTTAAGCGTTTTATTAACGATGCGCTGTAATTCTTTCGGCAGATGCGGCGCGAAATTACTTAACGGCTGAGGTTCGGAATTGATGATCGCCGCCAAAACGTCCGTCATCGTTTCACCCGCGAACGGAACTTGTCCGGCGAGCATTTCATACAGCACGATGCCGAAACTGAAAACATCCGAACGCGCGTCAATCGGTTTGCCGCGAGCCTGTTCCGGCGACATATACGCGACAGTTCCCATCACCACGCCCGGACTTGTTTTGACCAATTTGCGCGTCGCGTCTTCGTTATCAACTTCCGTTTTATTTGGTTCGGTCAGTTTCGCCAGCCCGAAATCGAGAACTTTGATATAACCGTCCGGGCGAACCATTATATTTTCCGGCTTAATATCGCGGTGAACGATTCCCGCCTGATGCGCCGCCGACAGAGCTTCCGCCGTTTGAATCGTGATCGAAAGAATTTCGTCAAAAGTCAAATGCTGCTTCATCCGCTCGCGCATAGTCTTGCCGTCAATAAATTCAGTGGCGATAAAATTCACGCCGTCCGCTTCACCGATTTCATAAACGGTGATGATATTCGGATGATTGAGAGCCGAAGCCGCCTTCGCTTCCTGCACGAAACGGTTTAGTTTATCCGTGTCTTTGCCGAATTCTCCGCTCAAAAACTTGACGGCAACCTTGCGATCAAGCCGCGTGTCTTCGGCAAGAAAAACCTCGCCCATTCCGCCCGCGCCGATTGACGAAAGAATCTTATAATGTCCGAGTTGAGTTTCGCTTGTGAAATTCATACAAAACAATGATTCGTCATTATATATTATTTTCCCCTAATTGAATGAAGCGCGGGCAAATCAATCTTTTTTCAAGATTAAATTGTCCGCGCATTTTGTTAATTGTCGGCTTTATTTGAATCGGAATTTGGCGTAATGCTCGCTGCCGTCGATCAGTTTCAAAACGAATATCCGGCAAGTTCCTTTCCATGCTTTGTCTGTCTTCCAAACGTAGCTGTATTGATCGGTCGTCGAGTCGTAGGTCAAACTGCTTCCACCCGGATTGACTGTTGGGTCAATCGTGCTGCCCGGTTCACTGGCGTCGCACGCGACGGGAGTCGAAACCGGATAGCCCGCCGCGACGATGTTCAATCCCTGATAGCCGCTCAGGCTGAAAATGACCGGAATCGAACTGCCCGCCGCCGCCGCATTGACCGTCGGTAGATTAGCAACCGGCTGGAAGAATCCGACAAATTTATAAACGACCTGATAATTGGCGTCAGCATTGGCGGTGCTGCCTGCCAGATCCGTCGCAGTGCAAGCGACGGTTTTGAAGCCGACGCTTGTTGTATCAACCGCCCCGCGCCTTTTGTTTGCGATTAGTTTGCCGCCGCTTGCCTGCCGGTATTGACGAACCGGGCGCAGTCGCCTTGATTTTTGAAGCGGCGCGGCGTTGTAAATGTCATCCATCCGCTTTTCAGCTTTTATAGGAATTCTAAGCGGATTAGACGAGCAATAGAACTCTCCAAAGCTACTGAGCGCATTGCACGTTCGGATTGAATGGTGCGAACATTCCCGAAGGATTATGCTTCCAAATCCAAACATGAAGGTCGTAGTGCCATGGCATTCCCGGTTCATGCCCCGGCATCGCACCGTTGAAAGTCTGCCCAAACAAACTCGGAGCAGAATTAAATTGACCTTCTGGCGGCGGTCCTGGTCCAAACCACGGACCTGCGCCGTTGACAATCACCGGAACGAAATATTCCACCCCGATAAGACGCAGCTTGCCGTTTTTCATTGTCTCGTAAAGCAAGACTTCCGGTTGAGTTACGTTCATATTCATATCCATCAAAGACGGGTTAATATAATGTGTTCCCATTCCTCCATCCGGACTGGAAATACAAGATGGAGTTCGAATATACCCGTCAGCTAAAGCGGCTTCTACTCTGTGATACTTTGCAGTCGCTTTTCGCGCTTGCGCTAAGTTTTGTTGACATTCACTGTCACAGTCAGTTTGTGAAAGCGCGTCATTGGGAAATGATAAGCTAAAAACAAACATGACAAATGAAACTATGAAGGTTTTTTCCAGACAATTCTTTATAACTTGAAGATACATAAAATTTTCTCCTTATTTACTTTTTAGTTGTTGTGTTGGTTGCTAACAGCGCAGTGTTAAAACACTACGCTGTTCATCTTTTTACTCTTACGGCTTTTGTTCTTTATGCTTGAGTAGAGTACTGACAAATCTTCACCATTATCTACCTGCCGGTATTGACGAACTTGATGCAGTCGCCTTGATTTATTACTTCCAACGTCTGAACAGGCTGTTTGAAAACATAAAACCTGAATTTGCAAGTAGAAGCGGCGAGGGTCTCGCCGCTTCCTTTAGGTTAAACAATCACAGAGCGTAATTAATTCAACGGGCTAACGCACCTGCAAGTTTCCACCGTCGAGCAATTGCTCGATTGTGTCGGTTCCGTTCCAATTGCTTGAGAACAACAACGCTCCGCTGTTGTTAGCATAAAGCGTAATGCCAATTGTGTCCGTCTTGCCCGGTTCGCCATTGTCGGTCAATTTCATCTGGAATGAATGACCGCCGCCGAGCGAAACCGGAGCCAGCGGATTGGTAATGTCCGTGACACTTGCTTTAGACGTGAAAACAGCCGTCCGCGCGAGCGGATTGGCGTTATTCACCGTCAAAGTATCCATCGAATTGGCTTTGATTTGATAAACCTTACCGTCCGCCGCCCGTATGATAAGGTTCACCTTACCCTGCAGGTTTTTACCGCTTTTGTTGTATTTAACATTGAAGCCGAAGTTGGTCTTCAAGCCTTCGCCGCCCGCGTATTGTCCGGCTGATTTGTCGGTCAAAACCAGATAGCCGCCGCCGGTGATGAAGTTTGTTCCAATCGGTTTGGAAACCGTCACCACAGCATCATCTGTCCCAAGGTTACGGTTGTAGTAATTGTTGACCACAATTCCGATTCTAAAAGAGTCTGAATCGGAGTTGCCGATATTAGCCGTCCAACTACAAGTCACCGTGCCGGTTTTTATGTCGGAAGTGTTGACGAGTTGGACCGGTAGGTTGCTACAAACCGCAATCGGCGCATTGGCGTTATCACGATCAACAAACGTCACGGTGGCGTTGCGAATGTCGCCTAAGAGCGCGTCATACGCCGGATCAGCGGTTTCCGCCGTGATGTCTCGAACGGTCGCCGAAAGCGTCGTTGCCGCCGTGCCGCACGTCGCGCAGCTCGTGTTGACGAACGTCATCCCCGTGTAGTAAACGCGGGCATCTTCCGGCGTGATGTCGAACGAATCGCTGTCGCTTGCCGCCAGATAAGCCGCTTCGCCCGCGAACGAAGAATCAATCGTGTAATTCAAATTCGGGTTTTGCGTCAGAATCAAATTCGCCGCCGCGCCCGAAGCGTTCGTCACGGTTGATGTATTCTGCGTTCCGATAGCGAAGCCGACGGTTCTGCCCGAAAGCGGCGTTCCGTTCAACGCGCCGCCGCCGGCGTCAACCAACGTCGCCGACAATGCCTGTTGGTCTGAATACTGCTCCGCAAAGTCGCCGGTATAAACGAGCGCCGTCGGACGTTTGCCAATCGTGATGGTGATCGTCTCGCTGTCGGCGAGCGACGGCGAGCCGTTGTCTGTGACCAGTACCGTAAAGGTGTACGTACCGAGTTGCGCCGAGGTGGGCGTCCACGTGAAGACGCCTGCGGCGGTGATGCTCGCGCCGGTGGGAACTGTGCCCGTTAGCGTGTAAGTCAGAGTGTTAGCCGGGAGGTCCGAGTCTGTCGCCGTCGCCGTGAAGCCCAGAGTGTTGCCCCAGTAACCTGACCCGTTGCCGATAGTGCCGAGCACCGGAGCGGCGTTGACTTCTCTGACTGTGACGGTGATCTCCTCTTCGTCGAAGAGATTGGGAGTGCCGCTGTCCGTGACGCGCACGCGGAAAGTAAACTGTCCTGGTCCTTGCGCTTCGGTCGGCGTCCAACTGAAAGCTCCGGCAGCCGTGATCGTCGCGCCCGCAGGAGCGCCGATTAAGCTGAAAGAGAGACTATTCGGCGGGTTGTCGCCGTCGTCGTTGCCGGTAGCCGTAAACGTCAGCGCCGCGCCCTCATTCGTCGTCTTGTTGCCGATGGCGTCGAGCGTCGGCGCGTCGTTGACGGCGTTGACAGTAATCGAAACGGTCGCCGCCGCCGAATCCGCCTTTCCGTCATTTGCTTTGAAGGTGAACGAATCCGCGCCGTTGTAATTTGCCGCCGGAGTATAGATACCATTGGCAAATGTGCCGTGCGCCGGAGCGGTTATGATTGAGTAAGTCAAAGCGTCGCCGTCAACGTCTGAGCCGGAAAGAGTGATCGCTTTTGCCGTGTCCTCGTCAGTCGTTACCGACTGCGCGGTTGCCGTCGGCGCGTCATTCACAGGAATAACCGTGATTGAGATTGTCGCTGCTGCCGAATCCGTTGTTCCGTCATTGGTTTTGAAAGTAAACGAATCCGCGCCGTTGTAATTTGCCGCCGGAGTATATGTACAATTTGCTACCGTGCAGGAAAGCGAACCGTGCGACGGCTGGCTGGCATTATAGGTTAAAGCATCGCCATCCACATCGCTGCCGGAAAGAGTGATCGCTTTCGGCGTGTCCTCATCGGTAGTCACCGATTGATCTGCCGCTGTCGGCGCATCGTTGACCGGATTGATGGTGATTGAAACTGTCGCCGCTGATGATTGCGAAACGGCATCCTTAGCGATGAAAGTAAAGCTGTCACTGCCGTTAGCATTAGCGTTCGGCGTGTAAATGCCGGTCGTTCCATTATACGTTCCTTTAACGGGCGCGGTGACGATTTCAAAAGTCAAAGCGTCGTTATCGGCATCGGTGCCGGTCAGTATAAACGGCGAAGATGGCGTGTCTTCGTCGGTGGTAATCGAGCCGCCATTGGCAACGGGCGTGTCGTTGACCGGCTTGACGGTAATCGTTACGGTCGCAGCGTTTGACGAGAAACTGCCGTCGAACGCGGTGTAGGTGAACGAATCAGTGCCGTTGAAGTTCGCATTCGGCGTGTAGCTGAACGAACCGTTGGCGCTCAAGTTAAACGCGGCGGCGTGCGCCGGAGACGTTTGCAGTTGAGCGGTCAGCGCGTCGTTTTCGCCGTCCGTGTCATTGCCCAAAATGCCGGGCGCGGGCGTGTTAAGTATTGTGTCTTCGTCAACACTGTAAATATCGTTCGGAGCGTTCGGCGGCGTGTTTGGTGTCGGTGTTGGTGTCGGCGTTGCGGTTGGCGAAGGCGTCGGCGTTGCGGTTGGCGTCGCGGTTGGACTCGGATTTGGAGTTGGAGTCACTGTCGGGGTTGGCGTCGGTGTCGCGCCGTCGGCGGCGAAACTAACGCTGTAATCGGTAACAGTCGAACTGCCGCCGTCCGTTGCCGTTAAGGAAAAATCAAAGACGCCTTCCAGATTCGTCGTGCCTCTGATCGAAACGTTCGCGCCGTCGGTTACGAGCGAGACGCCGGTTGGCAGCGTGCCGCCCGTCAAAGTGTAGGTAGGCACGCCGCGATCCGGAACGAGCGTGTAATCGTATGGAATATTGATAAGCCCGTCCGGTAGAACGGCAACGAAATTGCCGCCGTTCGCCTGGTTGTTGACCTCAAACGCGCCTATGTCCGGTCTGCCGACGCGTGCGGCGCCGCGCTGATCCGGCGTCGAAACGGTCGGATCGCCGGCGTTGACGGCGGGCGAATTGGAAAACAGCGCGTGCGTCAGAGTCGGACCGCCGTAGAAGCCGAGCGGCGCGATTTGAGGATTGACCGGATTGGCATCTGTGCCGACGATATTGCCGGTCGTATCGCCCGTGATCGTTGTGTTTTTATTAGTGCCGATCAGATTGTAACCCTGCGAGGTCAATCTGCCGTAGAAATCATTTTTAGAATCAGTGGCGAAACCACCTAAACTAAATGCTCGTCTAAGATTTCCGGCAACAATGGAATTACGCATATAAGTCGTGCCGTTGCCGCTAAAAATATCGTTATAAATTCCGCCGCCGAGATTGTTAAAGACCGCGGAACTGAGAGCCCCCGATACATTATTTACGACGGTTGAGTTTGTGACGCTCAATACACCACCTCTTTGGTAAATGCCGCCGCCGCCGCCGCCGGAGGACGATGAGTCTCCAAATGATTGATTATATGAGATGGTCGTATTTGCTATCGTCGCGGTATTGCCAGAAACTGCACTAAAGTAAATGCCGCCGCCGCTATCAGCAGCTCGATTGTTTGAAACGGTCGAATTGTTGATGATCAGATTGCCGGATTTGATGCTGATACCGCCGCCGCGAGGAGAAGTATTTTTTGTGATGATCGAGTTATTGACGGTCAGGGTGCCGCCAAAATGAGTAATACCGATTCCACTATTATTAGAGATGGTCGAATTGTTGACAGTTAAATTGCCGTGACTAACAATTGCTCCGCCGGCTTTATGATTTATGATGCTCGAGTCAGAGATGGTCAAATCTCCAAAATTTTGAATGGCGACGAAATCAATAGTACCATTGGACATATTTGCGCCGGAAATAGTTAGTCCCGAAATTGTCACTCCTGAACCCGTATAAAACATCCGATGACTCGATGGAGGTTGAGGTTCTCCTTCAAGCGTAATCGCTTTTTGAAGCGTTAATTTGTTCGCGCCCGGTCCCTTGATCGTCAGATTGTTGTCAATCGTGATGGGTGTCGTTAGGAGTATGACTCCTCTTAAATTATTGCTGAAAGTGATCGTGCTGCCCGGGCAGGCATCGCGTACCGCCAGCCGGAGCGAACCCGCATTGTCGTTTAACCTGTTAACTACGACCGGATTGACGACACACTCGACCGGCGGCGGCGGCGGAACTAACATCCTGAGCGAATAATCTGTGACAGCGGAATTCTCATTTTTCGCTGCTGTAATCGAGAAGTTAAAGTTGCCGCTCATAGTGGTTTCACCCTTGATTGAGAGAAAACCCTTCCTCTGATTAGTCCGATCTGTGACCTTCAGCGTAATGCCGTCGGGCATTGCGCCGCCCGTCAACTCGAAGGTAAAAGCATAGTCATCCGGAAAAGGAGGGATGTCTCTATCCACGTCGTTAAGCGGGTAAGGATCGAAAAGCATAAATTCATATGGATTTCCAATGATTCCGTCCGGCAGAACCGCGACGAAATTGCCGCCGTTCTGCGAATTGTTCAGCTCGAACGCGCCGATGTCCGGTCTGCCGACGCGCGCCGCGCCGCGCTGATCCGGCGTTGAAACGTTCGGATCGCCGGCGTTGACGGCGGGCGAATTGGAACGCAGAGATTTCGTTAGAGTTTGACCGCCGTAAAAGGTGAGTGGTGCAAACTGGGCGCTCACCGGATTGGCATCTGTGCCGACGATATTGCCGGTCATATCGCCTGTCAATATTCCGAATCCAGAAACAACTTCACCGATCAGATTGTAGCCCTGCGATGTTATTGTGCCCTTAAAATCTCCCCCCACACCATGATTTGCTGCGATGATGGAATTGTGAATAGAGACAGAGCCGGATTCGGCATAAATGCCGGCTCCGTCACTAGTTCCACCAGATGAAGTAATTGTATTATTGGTTGCTATGGTGGAACTCGTGATTGTTAGAACTCCGCCCTTATTATAAATTCCGCCCCCTTGTCCCCCAAAAGCTTCGTTGTTAGATATGGTTGTGTTTATGAGCATCGTATTGGTATTTACGAGCCACAAACCGCCGCCCTTTCCGTTGAAGGAAACGAAGGAAGTATCATTTTTTGAGATAGTCGAGTTAATAATCTTTAGACTGCCGGAATTACTAAATATGCCGCCCCCGTTACCCCGAGTTGAATTATTCAAAATGTTTAAGTTAGTTATTGTTAAATTGCCGGAATTTAAGATACCGCCACCGCTGGT
>MWWI01000041.1_pt1 | contig 26665 bp, 19 predicted proteins | sample 1047321 | NCBI WGS metagenome assembly MWWI01 (sample SAMN06349966, study PRJNA376086) | soil metagenome | isolation source: FI-1 sample Antarctic (ecotone) soil | place: Antarctica | reverse complement strand
CGTAGGTTCCCGTCGGGATGTCCATTAGGCGGTATAGGCCTGCTGAATTAGTGGTCGAGGAGCGTGCAAAGCCGATTGCGGTATTCTTAGCGGTGACTGTCGCACCGTAAATGATGGCTTTATTCTGATCAGCCACGGTGCCGGAGATACTTCCGGTTGAAGATTGGGAAAAAATAGTCGTAAAGCCGGCCAGCACGATCAAAAGGAAGACCGTCGGTAATCCCGGAGATATTTTCATGGCATGTTCCTCCGTTACGTTCAAGCAAAACTCAACTCGTAAGACCGCATGAACTCAAGCGAAGCACGATAATATCGGTATCTCTTAGGAACCGACTAAAAACCAACGCGTCGCATCAAGTCGCGAAAGCGCGGATCATCGCGAAGGTTCTTTAATCTCGGTTCCCCCTTCAGGAAAGTCATTTTTGGGTCACGCTGTTGATAACCTCTTTCAAGCCATTCTAACGCCTTATCCGTCTCGCCCAGTTGGGCGTAAACGAGCGCGATGTGAAAAGGCGGAACGAATCGCGTTTTTGAACGGTCGAGCATTTGTTTAAGAATCGCACGCGCTTCATCGGCCTTTCCTATCTGTATGAGCGTGCCAATCAGCCCGACGTCCGACCAGGTTTGATCGGGTGAAAGTGATTTTGCCAATCGGAATTCGGCGAGCGATTCGTCATTCATTTTCCTAACCTTATAGATGCCGCCCGCGATCTGATGCGAAAAGTAAAAATTCGGATCAAGGTCGATGGTGGCCCTTATTCTATTCACCGCCTCCTCCGGCTGCCCGAGATTTAGACGGAAGCCTGCCCCCAACGCATTGATGAAGGGATCGTACGGTTCAAGTTCTCTGGCGCGATCAAATTCCGCAAGTGCTTCCTCGCGGCGGCCCATAGTGCCAAGGAAATGGCCGTAGGAAAAGTGGGCCGTGGAATTGATCGGATCGAGCTCCAGTGCGCGCAAAAGATGTTTTTCTGCCTCGGGCCAGTTCCATTCTTGGAAGAAAATAGTAAAGCCCAAAGCGCTATGGCCGTCAGCGAGCATATCGTCGATCTCAACGGCCTTTTGAGCCGCTGCCTTTGCCTTTGGCAGGACTTCTCCGGGAGGCATTTCGCCTGCCATTGCGAGGGCGCGGTACCCCTCCGAGATCCCGGCGTAAGCGAGCGCATATGACGAATCTATATCTATCGCCCGCTCCATATACGATATGCCAGCTTCTATCTCCGGCAGGGTCAGCTTGCGAATTGAGAATCGTCCCTTTATAAAAAGCCGATATGCCTCGGCGTTTTCCGTATAGTTTTTCGCCAATTTCTGCTCAGTGGAGCCCGATAGTTTAATGCTAAGTTTGCTAACCAGGTCGCGGGCGACATCCCCCTGGAGTGCGATCAGGTTAGACGTTCTTCTATTGTAGGTTTGCGCCCACAAACGATTTCCTGTTTTACCGTCGACCAGCTCTGCGTTAAACGTAAGATCATCCCCACGTTGGGCCACCCGCCCATATAGAACTGCCTGAACACCCAACTCCGACGCGACCGTCCGTGCATCAGTGTCCTTTCCTTTGTAACGAAATATCGAGGATCTGGCCTGCACCCCAAGGCTTGGTATTTTCGACAGGCTCTCGATGAGCGTTTCTGTCATTCCGTCGGAAAGATATTCGAGTTCGGCATCTCCGCTTTCGTTGACAAAAGGCATCACGGCGATCGAATCGATCTGACGATGGCCCATGAAATATGAGTAGGTAAATGCAAGAACAACTATCACGGCTATCGCCCCCGCTGCGGCGAACCACGATCCCTCTGGAAACCAACTCGATCGTTGCGAGCCGGACGGAATTTCTATTCGACCATTTTGGAGTGGGGGGCTTGCGATCTCTGGAAGGTCGGGAAAAGAACGGGACACTTCGGCGGCTAAATGCAGCGATTCGACAGGTTTTATAACCGAAAGAGAGTCTGAAGTTCCGTTTTCCCCATTTCTGACCGGCACCAGCCGGACGTCGCCGTTAAACCTGTATCCTCTGCGCCGAAAAGTTTCGATAAAAGGCTTACCGTCTTGGCTGTTCCCGAGAGTGTTTCGCAGGACGTGAAGGTATTTTGCGAGATTCGATTCTTCGACTATCGAATCCGTCCAGATGGTTTCCATCAGCTCGTCTTTACTCAAGATCTCGCCGCGTCTTTCAACCAATACCAAAAGTGTTTCAACCGCTTTCGGCGCAAGCGGAATCTCTTCCGAGCCGCAGTAAAGCATCAGATGAACGGTATCGAGCCGAAATTTTTCAAACTCGTAAATCTTGTAATGGCAGGGTTTAACCATCGTAAAGTTAAAGTCAGAATAAATTAAATTTAAATCCAAAGACACTTCCGCACCTCTCCGATTAAATTGGTTGCGGAGCGGAAAATCAGGAAAACGCTGGAACTGTCTCAAGGATGCAAATTCAGAGGCATTTTAGTATAGGGACGCAGAAAAAGTAAAGACTTTTGTGATAAAAGATTTGACGCTCCATGTCCGTTGAAAAAAGCGGGCTGAAATTAACACTAAATAAATGAGGAAAAAAAGATGAAAAACAGATTTATGCAGATAATTGTCGGAGCATTTTTAGGATTGGCGATACTGATTGTCGGCACACAGCTTGTGTCCGCTCAAGACAGCGAAGGAAAGGAACGAAAGGAACGAAAGGAACGCAGCCTCGAAGGCGTGTGGCGAGGGACGATCACACCGCGCAATTGCGTTACAGGCGTTCCTATTCCGACAGCCGCTTTCGAAGCCTTATTCACTTTTCACAAAGGCGGAACGCTGTCAGCGTGGGTTCAAAATTCCACGATCACCATCACACGCAGTCCCAGTCATGGACTATGGCAGCGAGAACAAGGCTGGGGCGATTACTCGTTTAAATTCGTTCACCTACGCTATAACCTCACGACCGGTGCGTTCATTGGAAGACAGGAGTCCGGAGGAACTTTGCAGCTGAGCGCGAGCGGCGACGAGTTTACAACGGATGCTCAAACCCAGGTTTTCGACATCAACGGTAATCTTACCATTACGAGCTGCGCCAACTCTGTCGGGACGCGGTTTACCATGGGACGATGAACAACGATGCGGGTTCGTCAGCAGTTCGACGGACTCGCCCAACGAATGTTGTAGTCGGACGTTCGACGGGAAAACTACTCGCGCCGTTTTCGGCTCAACATTTAACCCAAGAGTTAGCAGGAGAAAATTATGCCAACCAATTATAAACTCAATCATTCACTTTTCATTTTCGGACTAATGATTTTATTTTTCATCGCGGCTTTCCCGCTCGTTCAAGCTCAATCGGTCGCGCCGGGCGATTTGGACACGACCTTTGGCAGCGGCGGCAAGGTTATAACACGTATTACTTCGCACAACGACAGACCGGCCAGAGCCAGAATTCAACCGGACGGAAAAATCGTCACGGTCGGCTTTGTCACCGATAACGATTTTGGTTCTTTAATCAATTCATTTCTTGTCCGGCATAACGCCGACGGGACGGTTGATAATTCATTCGGCACAAACGGTTCGGTAGTCCTAGGTTCTTTGAGCGAGGCAATAGACTTTCAGGATTTCGTAATTTTACAGGACGGCAAACTTCTCGTGACCGCAAATAAATCTATAAATGGCGGAACACCAACAGACTTGTTTATCTACCGATACACGGCTAACGGCACGCTGGACGCTACTTTTGGAACAAACGGAGTTATCACAACACCTTTGGGCAGTGGGACGTTGGAACAAAGAATTGTCTTACAGCCCGACGGGAAATTTGTCGTCGCCAGTCAAACTTATAATGAAGTCGCAGTTGTTCGTTACAATCCCAACGGAACTCTGGATGCCACTTTTGGAACAAGCGGGATAACGCGAACATCAGTCGAAAATAGTTTTAATCCTGTTGTCGGAGAAATATTAGTGCAGACTGACGGTAAACTGCTGGTTGCCGGAGAAGCCCGTTTCGGCAGTAATACAAATATTTTCGTTCTGCGATACAACCCGAACGGAACGCTCGATAATACTTTCGGCGCAAACGGAATTGTTCAGACGGACATTGACAATCAATATAATCCGGTTGGCGGAATGGCTCTGCAGCCGGACGGCAAAATAATCGTTAACGGCTCGAATTTTACTTCATATAATCCAATTTCTCCGTTGTCCTCATCAATTGTGCGTTATAACGCGAACGGAACGCTCGACAACACTTTCGGCACAAACGGCATCGTCAGAATTACCGAGCCGCCAAGCCAAAATTACCCAGCAGGCATTGCCTTTGCTTTAGCGGTACAGCAAAACGGTAAAATTTTAACGGCTGGAGAGCGAAACGGAACTTTCGCCATTTCCCGCTACAACTCGAACGGGACAATTGACACATCTTTCGGGACAAACGGTGTTGTTATTACCCCTATCGGAGACATTCCCGGCGGTATTTTTTCGATCGCCCTGCAGACTGATGGAAAAATTGTTGCTGTCGGCTTCACACACCGTGCTGGTCTCCTGGATGTCGGATTGGTGCGCTATCTCGGCGACGCGGTTATAACTACGCCGCGCCGCACACTGTTTGATTTCGACGGCGACGGACGCTCGGATATTTCTGTCTTTCGACCGTCTGACGGTGTGTGGTATCTGAATCGTTCCGGTTCAGGATTTACCGCCGCGCAGTTTGGTTTATCAACCGATAAAATCACTCCGGCAGATTTCGACGGCGACGGCAAAACCGACATCGCCGTTTTCCGCGACGGCGTTTGGTATTTGCAACGCTCCCAGCTTGGCTTTACCGCCATTCAATTTGGGATTAACTCAGATATTCCCGTGCCAGCCGATTATGACGGCGACGGCAAAGCTGACGTCGCAGTTTATCGAAACGGCTTTTGGTATATCTTAGGTTCGCAAGTCGGTTTTTACGCTTTTCAATTCGGTATTTCAACCGACAAACCAGTTCCGGCAGATTATGACGCGGATGGGAAAACCGATGCGGCTGTCTATCGAGATGGGGTTTGGTATATGTTGCGATCCCAACTTGGTTTTACGGCAGTGCAGTTCGGTGTTGATTCTGATAAACCTGTCGTCGGAGATTACGACGGAGACGCAAAAGCCGACCAAGCCGTTTATCGCGCGGGCGTGTGGTATGTTCTTGGAAGCACACAAGGTTTTTATGCTGTTCAATTCGGCATCACAAGCGATATTCCGGTAGCGGCTGATTACGATGGCGACGGAAAGACAGATATAGCAGTTTTCCGAGATGGAATTTGGTATCTGCTTCGTTCGCAGCAAGGTTTCGGCGCAGTGCAATTTGGCGTAACAAATGACCAACCGATACCTGCGGCTTTTTTGCCGTAAGTAAAAGGGTGGTGTGGTGAAAATCACGCCACACCGAACAGGTCGTGATACAAACAAAAAGTTCGGTGTATAATGTTCACGTTGATAAAAACTGTGAGCAGGAAGGGATGAAGGTCGGCAATGACTTTGGGTCAACTTCTTTGAAGCCAAACCCGTCTGAGCAGTCGTGATCTGTTTTTCGCCTTCATCCGTATCACGATGTGGGACTTTTGATCCCGAATAGGAGTGTGGAGAACACCGGGCAATTTCTTGTTCTCGCTTTTGGCAGCGAAGAAAAACAGATACTTCGTCTGACTGTCAAAACATTAGTGGAGACGGCTCGGTGAAGTATTTTTTAGTTGACGATTGACTTTGCATAGGAAGTGTTGGACGTGAGGGCGAAACAGCGGCTTTGTTATCACCTTGCGTGGTTACTTTCATCTTGGGTTAAAAGTCTCCAGAGGGTAAAAATGTTTCATAGAATTTCTAACAAATAACTGTTTATATTGGTTTTATCGCCATTATTTGTTTCCGTTTTTCTTTCAATTTTGGGATCACAATTTCGGGAAAGATAAAAACCACTAAAACTAATCAAGTCAAAGACTTATCAAAAAAACTATGAAACATTCTGTCCTTTTGGAGACTTATAGCCACTGTTTGGCAGTTACCCAGTAAACGGTTTCATCAGAAAAATCATAAGTCAAATCAATTATTTTGCCGTTTGGCAATTGAGCGTTCATCGTTTTTGATTGCCCGGTTTGTTTAGCTTGTTGATTACAACCGGGTAAAAAAAGCGAAATCAGGATGAAAAGCAAAGTAAGTTTTATTTTCATAATCGTCTCCAAAAAAATGAATTGAATAATCGGCGAAGCAACCGCATCAAGCAGAATTACTTCGTCTTATTTGGTGACAAAACTTATTGACCTAACGGAATTTCGGTGTAGTTAATATTGAGCCATTTTCCTTTGCGTTTGACATAAACGGATGTCACACGAAGTTTTGTCGCCTGTTTTTTTCCATAACAGGTTGCGTCCTGCGCTGCCGTGTAATTCAAAAGAGCCGAGTTTTTATCAAGCAGCCGAAACTTGAAATTATCCAACGAAAAACTTTTAAGGTCGCAGGTTGGGATAGAATCAACAATCTTTTTTTTATCAACAACTTAAAAATAAACCACTGAAAAACTGCTTCTTAAACAGCCTTTAGTGTGGCAAAGTTTCAGCAGTTTCCTAAAATCAAGAATTTGTAAAACTCATGAAGCGTCCGTGATTGATAAAATCATTCCTGACAACACTCCGACGAGCGAAAAAATTCTTTGGTTTCGCCGCGCGGCGAAAATCGCTGCGCTTTGAACGAAAAGCTTGGCTGTCACCGAAGATAGCGAACAAATATTGTTAATTGTTCTTTACTTTCAGCGTCGGAAATCATCGCATCTTACGCCTGATGAGTCCACTCGCAATGCTCGCTTCACCCCACCGATATTATTTGCCGTCATCGATGACTTTGCGATAGCTCTTGGGAAAATATAAATTTAACTTTGGTAGATTGACAATTTATTATTGTTGATTTATAATTTGCCACGCAATCACACTATAAAGATTCATTGCATCATTATTAAAATTCATAGGGTAAAAAGGCTATTTTTAAATCAAGTTTGCCGTTCAGAGTTTAATTACGTTAGGACTTTCTCAAATTAGTTGAAGGCGATTGTCGGATTTCGCAACTGCTGTTTAAGATAATCTGACAACAAGCCGTGTTTTAGCTGATAAACCGTATTTCCAAGCGAATCAGCCAGTTCTTTGAAACATAACCAGACGAGCAATGCTGCCCCGATGTGATTGCGTTGCGAGCGATTAAGACGACATTGGCATTTTTCGATTCCTGTAATTTGCTTGATTTCTCGGTGAAATTGCTCAATCTTCCATCGCTGACCGCTCGCTTTTTGAGCATCAAGCGTCGAATCTTGAGTTAAATCGTTGGTGACGAGATATTCGGTGCGGTCGGTTGTGACCACTACTCGGAACAATTTCAAGTGCGTATCTTGAGCAAACTTCCTGACCTTGACCGTTTTGCCGTGTGTCAATTCCGCATCCGTCCACGCCAGATTTTCAATCGCCGCATAAGGCTCTGCGCCGCCTGAGTCGTCAACCAAGCGATTCTTTTTGAGCGGACAATAGAAAATCTTTTCGATTTTAATGATATATTTCATCAATTCGACGGTCGCCTACCAGGCATCCATCAGCACCAATCGGTATTTAACGAGGCGACACTCAAGTTGCTCAAGCATTTCTCTAACGTGGTCGAGTTTGGTTTTGCCGTCGCGTTGCGGGTCGAAAATGCGATAATTAAGCACCCAAAACCGTTCGAGTTCGGGGTTGTAATAAACGCAGTTGACTAAGCCGATGCCTTTGATAAGCGAGTGTTCGTTACCTGAATACTGGCGTTTGACACCTTCGATGGCAAACGAATAATCTTTGTCCAAAACCGTGTCATCAAACAAAATACAACCGTCAGGCGAATAAATAATCTGCGGTTTGACCTTTTCCCACAGTAGTCGCGGAGTAAGTTTCTCGGTTTTCAAATAGCGATAAACGCTGTTATGGTCTAAGTTTTCAAAATGCTCTGCCAAATTCGTACAAGTATAATTAATTTGGCTGACTAACAAATATTGACAATACATTTGGCGCGTTGTTTTCACGCCAAAATTTTAATTCGTTTCTGACTTTTGAGAAAGTCCTATACGTGAAATAACCCGGAGCAAACTTAGACCCGCTTGCGGGCGCATTAGCAAAACACGCTCGCCAAAGTATTTTATCCACCGGCTGACAGAGACAGTGAGGAATCCGCGCTTCCGCTTACAGATTTTGCTTCTTATTCCTTTGTTTTGTGACTCCGGTCACGCTTGTTTAGCTTGAATGTGATTTCCGTGAAACATATTCGCCGTCAGAAAACCAACGCTAAACCTGCGATAAAAAAGATTGCAAAACGGGCAAATGTCGCCGCCGCACCGGCTTCCATCGGTGTCGCCGCGCCACACAATAATCTGCAGCCCTGACTAAGCTTGAATCTTTGTATCACGCTGCAAAGCGTTTTCCGTCGAGAACGTAATTCGGTTTTGACCAATAGCCAGATTCCATTCCGTTCAAAAACAAACTTTTCACTAGATGCCTCTTCATTGCAAGGCAAATCGCTGAGGTAAATTTTTCAGGAGTTCCAAAATGAAACGAAAAAACTTTAAGATAAATCGCATCATCGCATTAATGCTGCTGACTTCCATTTTTACCTTCGCATTTGTCTGGACAAATCCGTCGGCGAGTGAACAGTCGAATGACCGCGCAAAGGAACAAAAAGCAATCGCCGAAGCCGGAAATCACAAAACAATCGCTGAACTGAAAGGAAACGACGACCAGGAACCACCTGTCGCCGCTCTGAAAGCGGAAAGGCGCGGTTTCCCGCTGCTGAATTTGCAGGATGGCAGGAAATTGCAAACGAAATACGTCGGAGCCGACGGCGCCGAGCAATCGCTCAGCGCGGCGCAAGGGCAGCCGCTGACGATGACGAACGCCGATTTGAACGCCGACGGTGTTGCTGAATTAATTGTCGGTTACGGCGGTGTGGGCGGCGGGCGTCTCACGGTTTATCAAGGCAATCCCGACACGCTTTCAGCGCGGACCCCTGAAGTTTTCGAGGCTATGAAGCAAGGGCAATTTCCCGCGCCGTTTCTTTCCGAAGCTCGTTTGATTTCGCTGCCCGCCGCGCCGGACTTTATCGGCGCGGGCGATTTTAACCGCGATGGATGGAAGGACATTATAGCGGCGCAGCGCGGCGATAACCGCGCGTCTTTGCTCCTCGGAAACAGCAAAGGCGGCTACCGGCTCTCATACGTCGAACTGCCCGGACAGGCGACGGCGATGCTGGTTGACAACATTGACCCGCTCGACAATGCGGCAGACATTGCTTTTGCAGTCGAGCGAGAAGACGGCGCATCGCTTTTAATCTACAACGGCGGAGCGGATGCCTTCGGCGCGGAGCCGGAAGTTTATCAGCTTCCGGCGGCGGCTGTTTCGCTGGCAATCGGACAACTGGACAATGACGCGCCGATGGACATTCTAGCGACAGGCGGCGGCAGAGCGGTTATCATCCACGGCGCGTATCCTAATCAAACTGAACAAAACGACGCTTTGCGAAGCAATCAAGTGGAAACTTTGACTCAAGGCTTCGATGTCGCGGCGGCGCGCGTCGGCAATTTTGTCTGGGACAGAGAGAATCGCCCTGAAATCGGTTTGCTCGGCGCCGACGGCTTGATTCGCATTTTGGAGCGCGGCAAATTAGATAAGCGACCCTTTAGCGAAGCCGAACTGAAGGCGCGACCGCTCAGAATGCGCGAGCAATTAGCGGAGCAGGAAGCGGTTCGCAATTTGAATTATCAACCGCGCCAAGGGAAAACCATCCGGCAAAAATGGACTGAAGTTGACCGTTTTCAAACAAGCGCGCCAACCGAAGCCAATCGCGGAGCGGCTTCAACTGCCTTTTTCACATCGGCGCGAATGACACCGCTCGGTGTCGAAGATTTAATCGTGCTTGATTCAGCCAGCCGCAAGCTCCACGTTTTAGTCTCGAACAATGATGAGATGAAGAAATCCGGCGAACGCTTTGCGCTGTCGGCTTCGGGCGAACGCGCCGTAGTGACGTTCGAGGCGGAAGGCGCGTCCGCCGCCGTTATGCCGATGCGTCTGAGCGTAATGAATCGTCCGGGACTGGTTCTGCTAGACAAGGAAAGCGGTGAGATTTCCTACGCGCCCGCCGCGCCCGCCGCCACTTTTACGGTGACGAAAACGGCGGACACCTACGACGGCGCTTGTAATGCCGACTGCTCGTTCCGCGAAGCACTGCAAGCGGCTAATGCCAGCAACACAAGCGACATTATTATGGTTCCCGCCGGAACTTACACCATTAGTCCGGCTCTCGGCGGACCCGATCAGGATACTGTCATTGACCCGGCGGCGCAGCAATCGGGCGACTGGGACGTTATTTACGACACGACCATCACGGGCGCCGGTCAAGCCAGCACGATTCTGCAAGCCGGCGCAACGACGGCGACTGGACATGACCGCGTGCTGGACGCCATTCAAACTGGCGTCGGAATCCCAGATTTAACCATCAGCGGCGTAACGATTCAAAACGGCAGATGCCGCTCCGATTTCCCGTGCGTTGACGGCGGCGGTTTGCGCTATGCGGTGGACGCGCTGTCGGTCTTGACAATTAGCGACTCGACCATTACCGGCAACCGCACCGAAGTCAATACGGGTAATCCGGCAAACAACGGCGGCGGTATTTTCGGCGGAACATCCACTTCCAATTTCACCAACATGACGGTCACCAACAACACGACCGCATTTGTTGTAAGCGGCTGCACCGGCGCGACACAATGCGGCGGAGAAGGCGGCGGAGTCTTTGCCGGTATCACTAACAATACTAATCCGGTGACGGTGACGATGACCAACTGCGCCTTTACCGGCAACACGGCGAACTCCAATGCCGGTTTGGGCGGCAGAGGCGGCGCTTACGCGGGCAGCCCGAACAGCGTTTCCATTTCGGGCGGCACCTTCAGCAGCAACATCGCCTTTACCGACGGCGGCGCGTTTCGCCTGTTCACGCCGACGACCATTTCCGGCGCAAGCACAACCATCAGCAACAACACCGCCAGACAAAACGGCGGCGGCATCTGGAGCGACCCGCTCGCCAACAACAACACGCCGTTGACCAACACTTTTACGAATGTCGTAATGAAAGGCAATACCGCCGACAGCGACGGCGTGATCGGCGTCAACAATAACAACCGAGGCGACGGCGGAGCGATTTTCCACGGGCGCGGCACGCTCAATCTGAACAACCCTACCATCGGCGGCGCGGGCGCGGGCGAAGGCAACACCGCTTATGACGGCGGCGGCATCGCTCGCACTTATTCGCAGTTTACGAGCGCGATTTTTAACGCCTCGACCTTAAACATCAACAGCGGCGGCTCGATCGTCGGCAACCAGGCGATCAACAACGGCGGCGGCATTATCAACGACGCGACCAAGAGCGCGGCAGCCGGCAATGCTTCGGTATTAAATATGACGGGCGCGACCGCCGTTACGTTTACGAACAACAAGGCGAGAAATCACGGCGGCGGAATCGCGGTCGTAACCGGCGCGGGTTCGTCGGGACCGGCGGCGGCGGCGAACTTGAACAATATGACGCTGCGCAGTAATCAGTCGAACAGCGATTCGTCAGGCGGCGGCGACGGCGGCGCATTATATCAGGATTCAGGCAGCGTCAGCGGCGGCGGGACGACCTTCACCGGCAGCTTAACAATCGGGGGTTCGGGATTTGCCAATTCAGCGGTCAACGGCGGCGGCGTCCGCAACGCTGCGGGAATAATGACAATCCCAGCCAGCGCGAGCATCACATTCAATACGGCGACTGGAACGGGCGGCGGCATTTCCAATGCCGGAACTTTGAGCGCGTTGGTGAATTCAAATATTTCCAATAATACTGCCACCGGAAACGGCGGCGGAATCTTTAACAGCGGAATACTTGGCTCGATTTCCGGGCATACGATAAACACCAATTCAGCCGCAACCGGCGGTGGTGTTTTTAGCTCTAATGGTGTTTTGTCCATGAATGGCGGCATAGTCAACAGCAACATTGCTAACACAGGCAAAGGAGGCGGAATCGAGCATAGCGGCTCGTCAGCCTCAATCATTTCTAATTCTGCGATTAACAACAACACCGGCAGCGGAATTCTGATTACCGGCACGGGTAGCATCGATGTTAAGACCAACACGATTACTGGAAATTCCGGCGATGGCATTGGTATGACTGGCACGGGAACGGGTAGCAATTTCGAGTCGAATACGATTCATACGAACGGCGAGCTAGGCATTGATTTGAGCGATAACGGCGTCACTCTGAACGACGCGAACGACACGGACATCGGACCGAACAATCTGCAAAACTATCCGGTCATCAATTACGTCCGGCGCGGCGACGGCGTGGCGAACTTTACGCTCAACGCGGCGAACGGAAGTTATCGCATTCAATTTTACGCTAACACCGCTTGCGACCCGTCAGGAAACGGCGAAGGCGAAGTGCTTTTGGCTTCGCAAACCGTTACCGTCGCGGGCAACACGTTTACGGGTTTCTCCGATGCGCTCGCGTTCGGATCTCGTGAGCAAATCACGGCAATCGCTACGAGCGATCCAAACAATAACGGGAATTTTGATGACGACGGCAGCACATCGGAATTTTCTGCCTGTCGGAAAGTCAACACGTTGCCGACCTTTCCTACGGTGCAAACCCCGTCGAGACAGCAAGGCAGTCCGTCATCGAACTCGCAAATCGCCACCGTCACCGACCCCGATCAAACTTTGAACACTTTAGCGGTTACGGTAAAAGCCGTCGGCGCAGTAGGACCGGGCGGCGCATCTGCGACCGTCAACGGTGTGACGGTTTCCAATATCGTGGTTGACGCAATGGGCAATGTGACGGCTGATGTTGTTGCTTCTTGTACGGCAACAAACGCGAACTTTACATTGCGCGTAACGGACAATGCGACGGAATTTAATGAAACGGCATTGACTGTCAACGTTACGCTGAACACGCCGCCGACGCTTGGCACTTACCCGAATACAACAGTCAATCTCGGATCAAGCGGAACGGTTGTAACACCGAACGCCGCGCCGACCGATAACGGCACGGTTGCTACCTTAACGGCAGCAGCGCCCGGTTTTACCGGAACATTCGTCGGCAACACAGCGACCGGCGCAGTAACCGTTAATAGTGCAACTCCTTCAGGAGTCTACACTGTCACGGTAACGGCGACGGACAATTGCGGCGCGACGACGACCGCAACCTTCCAGTTGACGGTCAACGCGCCTCCGACGATTACCGGAGCGACCATCTCGCGGCAGCAAGGCAGTCCGTCTGCAAACTCGCAGATTGCGACGGTCAATGACATCGAAGACGCTGAAAACACTTTGGCGGTCACGGTCAACGGCGGAGCGTCAGCGACGGTTACCGGCGTGACGGTTTCCAACATTTTGGTTGACGTGAGCGGCAACGTTACGGCGGATGTGGTAGCGTCTTGCACGGCGACAAACGCGAGCTTTACTCTGCGCGTCGGCGACTCGAACGGCGCGTTTTCCGAAGCGGCTTTGAACGTCACCGTTACGGCGAATACCCCGCCGACGGCAGGAACTTATTCAAACACCAGCCTGGCGCCGGGCAGCGGCACGACCGCTACGCCGAGCGCCGCGCCAGCCGACAACGGCTCAATTGCGAGCATTACGGCGTCTGCTCCCAGTTTTACGGGGACTTTCAGCGGCAACACTTCGACCGGCGCAATTACGGTTAATAATGCCGGTCCTGCCGGAATCTATACCGTCACGGTAACCATTACGGATAATTGCGGAGCGACGGCGACCAAAACATTTACGTTGACGGTTACAACTCCGCCAACGATCAATCCGGCGACCGGGGTGGATCGTCAGCGTGGCGGTCCGGTTTCAAATTCGCAGATTGCCACCGTCAATGACGCCGACCAAACGGAAGAAACTTTGGTCGTCACGGTCAACGGCAGCGCGTCGGCGACCGTTAACGGGGTAACTGTTTCCAACATCGCTGTTAGCGCTGCGGGTAATGTGACAGCCGACATCGTGGCGGCTGCCGGGGCGACCGACGCCACTTTTACTTTGCGTGTAACCGACGCGCAGGGCGCCTTCACCGAGGCAGTGTTAACTGTCACGGTTTTCGTCGGTTACGAAGGTGATGTGGCGACGCGACCGGTCGGAGACGGCTCCGTGGATGTGTTTGATCTGGTAGCAGTTGGTCGTATTATTGCTTTACTGGATGCGCAACCAGCAATCGGATCAGAGTTTCAACGTGCCGATGCGGCGCCGCGCACCAGTGGAAGTACAATTCCGCTCGGAGACGGTTTCATAGATGTGCTGGATCTGGTGCAGATTGGACGCTACTCTGCTGTTCTTGATCCGTTGACGCCTGCCGGCGGACCGACTGCACCGGCGCCACCGGCAGCAGCAGCGGCGGAAAGCAATCAACCAAAAGTGCAAAGCAATCAAAGCAGTGAATTGGCAAGCACTTCAAACGTGATGGCACCGGCAACCATCAGTGCCGGATCAGTAACGGCATCGAACACAACGGCGGTGGTTCCGATTCAACTGACGACAACCGGAGATGTCGAAGCCATCCAATTTTCGATTACCTTTGATGCGACAAAACTATCGCTTCCGGCGGACTTAGCGGTGGCGTTTACCAATCGTTTTCCGAACACGACCTTTATTTTTAATACGGCAACGCCCGGACAAATCGGCGTAGTGGCGTTTCAACCGCTCGACGGCGTCTCAGTATTTCCGGCAGGAACCATTACGCTCTTTAACATTAACTTTACGGTGGTGGGAACGCCGAGCGGCACGACATCCATTGATTTCGGCGATTCACCGATTCCGCGCCGAGCATCGGATCCGGCTGCCAATCCGGTGACGGTAGTGACGACGCCCGGCACGGTAACATTTCTGGGAACGACTGCGGCAACCGTTTCAGTCAGCGGGCGTGTTATCAGTACAACCGGAAGAGGAATCGGTGGTGTTCGTTTGTCTCTGACTGATTCACAAGGAAATGTCAGAACAGCGACAACAACATCGTTTGGTTATTATCGTTTTGATGATGTTCAAGCAGGTGGAACGTACATTCTTTCGGCAAGCAGCAAACGTTATACGTTCAGCCAACCAGTGCAAGTTTTGAACATCAATGAAGAAACTAATCAAATTGATTTCATTGCAAACCCAAAAAAAGGTTGATAGTTTTCTAACCGCGAAACAGCAAGCTAAAATAAAAGCCGTGAGTGTATTGCTTACGGCTTTTGTTTGGAGTAAAAAATTCTCTAATTTCAGATAAGTTTAAGAAGTAAAACCATTGAATTTCTTTAAAGTAGGACTTACGCAAGACGCATTTTGACAGACGGATTTTTCAATTGTTGAATCAGATAATCCGAAAGTTGCCCAAATTTAATTTGATAAACCGTCTGTTTTGTTTCATACATCAGTTCTTTGAACCGACACCAGACCAACAACGCACACGCGATGTGGTTTCGTTGGATTCTTGCTTTGCGACATTGGCAGCTTTCCAAACCTGTAACCTGTTTGACTTCGCGGTGCAATTGCTCGATTTTCCAACGCACGGCACACACCTCTTGTGTCCCGTCCGTCGAGTGTTGAGTTAGGTCGTTGGTGACGACATAATCCGTGCGGTCGGTTGAGACCACGAGCCGGAACAATTGAAGGCGATGTCCTTTTGGAAAGTCTTTGAGATGAACATTTTTACCTGTTTCGATTTCAGTTTCCGTCCATTCCAAAGAATCAACTCTTTGATAAGCGGGTTTCCGCAGTTCGCCAAAACCTTCGTCCACTTGGCGGTTGCTTTTCAGCGGACAATAATAGATTTTACCGCTTCTCTCGATGTGGAGCATCAATTCTTTGGCGGCATACCATGCATCCATCAAGACAGCCCGAAAAGGTAATTTCTTATGTTCGATGGCATTGTCAAACATCTCGCGGACGTGGTCAAGTTTAGTTTTGCCGTCCACATCGGGCGCAAACAATCGGTAATCCGTCAGCCAAAATTGATTGGTTTGAGGATTGACATAAACACAGGTGACAATCCCGATGCCTTTGATAATGGCTTTGGCGTTACCGGAATATTGGCGGCGGACAAGTTCCATCTGAAACGAATAATTCTTGTCGGCAACCGTGTCATCAAAGAGCAAATAACCGTCTTCGGAGAAGACTATCGAATCTTTGACCTGTTCCCAAACCAGACACGGTTTGAGTTTATCAGCCCGCAAGTAGCGGTTCAACTGGTCGTGACTAAACTGCTGAGAATGCTCGGCAAAGTTAGTCAAGGTATAATTTATTTGACTCGAAAGTAGATACTGACAGTAATCAAGTCGCGTGACCAATTGTTTATTTGGCACGAACATTATCAAAGATTACTTGATTCTTATTGCTTGCGTAAGTCCTATAAAGTTATGATCTGAAATCGAGGCTGTAAGAAATTTTGTGTAAATCGAAATTTATAGAATAAGGAGATTTACACGATGACAATTAGAAAAGAGATACTTGATGAATTGATTCGGGATTACAAAAACCCGGAGGATTTGGTTAAAAGTCTCCAGAGGGTAAAAATGTTTCATAGAATTTCTAACAAATAACTGTTTATATTGGTTTTATCGCCATTATTTGTTTCCGTTTTCTTTCAATTTTGGGATCACAATTTCGGGAAAGATAAAAACCATTAAAACTAATCAAGTCAAAGACTTATCAAAAAAACTATGAAACATTTTTACCCTCTGGAGACTTATAGCCAACTTTGCGGAGTTTCGTAGCCTTCTTCGACAGCTTTGATAAATAGCCCTGAGACGTTTTTAATTGCTCTGCCTAGCAATCGGTGCGGAAAGATTGATATTTTTTGTTCTGCGGCTTCTTTGTGGCTTTTAACAAGGCTTTTTATCCTTCCCTGAATTGCGTTACGTTGGATATTAGTAGATTGCTGAAATCGCGCGTGGTTTTGCATCAGAAGGTCAAGGATTTCTGTAAGCGGCACGGCGGCGAGTTTCTCCATTTGGGCAGAGTCAAATGCAATTATAACAACTGCTTTTTTGTCTCTCTTCACTTGCTATACTATTCTGGGCGTAACAGTTCGTCTAAAAATAATTTCCTGTTCCAGTTTTATGATTTGTTTTTCAATTTTTGAGATTTTGCATAAAGAAATTTGCTTTTCTAGATTAATGAGGGTTTGGCTTGCTAAATTTCTTGTAAAGGAGCGGTAAGATTTATTATTACGGAATCAAAAGGTGTTTTGATTCCTTCAAACTCTTTTGCTTTGTTTGGTAGGGTTCTCGATTCACCGGACAAAGCATGTGTTTGCGTGGCGAAGCGCGATACTATTTCGAGTGCCTTAACTTGTCTATAAAAACAAGTCAGCTATGAAAAATTTTGCGCGTTAGATTACGGAACAGATAATTACCTTGTATGAGTGTAACAGCGTTGGTGGTGCTAATTTTTCATTTCCAAAATCGTGTCCGATAATAACTGCTTTCAGAATGAGAATTTTTCCTTATTTAAGACTCAAAAGTTTTCCACAGGCTAGGGTTAAAATATTAGGTTAAATAACGGATAAAAGGATAAGGAGCTTAAAAAATCGTTAAATTCTTTATTATCAGACTCTTACAAATTGCTTGCGATAATCAAAACTACATATTTCGGTGTTTTGGATTGCTTGCGATAATCAAAACTACATATTTTGATGCCTTGCGATAATCAAAACTACATATTTTGATGCCTTGCGATAATCAAAACTACATATCCGATAATCAAAACTACATATTTGCCTGTGGAAAACTCAAAATTTCGGGTGAAATTTTTGCCCAAAATCCCTTGCGATAATCAAAACTACATATTCCGATAATCAAAACTACATATTTCGGCGGTTTTGCGATAATCAAAACTACATATTTCCACAATCAGAACAGTTACTTTTCTCCGCTCGATAGTTGCCGCTCGATGCGCCCGTGCCGGTCATTTATCTTCCGGGCTTCACCGCTAAAAAACGGGTGCGGGATTAAAATAAATTTCGCGTCCGTCAATTTGTTGCGGTTGGAATGATCAAGCGTTTTCTGCACCTCATACGAAAGCAAAACGGACTTTTCTTTCATTTCGTCCAGAGCTTTCAAAACGTGGGAAAGGTTAAGCGACGGACGGGCGTATTCGGCTAGTCCGAAATCGCGGATAATGGTTGAAAGTTTGATTTCGTAGCGCGTCGTGATGCTGGCTTGTGTAAAATGATGGCTCATTCGCTTGTGAAGCTGGCGGGCGATAATGTTGCTGTAACTCATCGCCTTTTCGTAATCGAGTTGCCGGAACGCGCCTTTTTTAATACTTTCGGTTACTAAGCTATTGAACCGCACAAAGGCTTTTGTTTTTGAGCCTGTGCCTTTCCAATCTTCGCGGCTGTTCAAGCCAAGCGTTTCAAACATACTTGAACTTAAGATGCCTTTGCCGTCTTCGGTCGTAACGGTGATACTTGTTCGATTGCAGATTAAAAGCGCGTCTTTCAGTTGCGCTATATCGTAACTATGTCCTGTTTTCTTTAATTCTTGCTGCAACTGATAAAGCGTAAAGGTTACGCCTGCCCGGTCGTCGAGAAAGATGCCTCGCTCGGTCGTGGCAAGTCGTCGTAAAGCATCTTCTACAAGCTCCTCGCGCTTCGACGGATAATAATAACGCTCCTTGCCGTCTTGGTCGGTGATAACGGCGGGCGCAACCTCAATTTTGTATCTCGTGCCTCTGCACTCAAATTCACGTTTGAGAACGCGCAAAAACTCACCGCCTATGCGCTCAACCTTTCCCCAGTGATACTTGGGCATAAAGTCGTAAAGCTCTATTGTGTTCGAGTAGCGCGGTTGGTCATTGGGCTTTAGGTCAAGCAACTGAAATAGCGATAACTGCAAAGGGTAACTTTGCTCGTAATCGTCTAACCGCTTGCCGGATTCCGGCGCGGCTTCGATTTTCGCCGGTGGCTGCGGTGTATCTTTTTTCCGGCTGTCTTTAGTCATTTGCTATTCTCTGATGCGATTATCTGATTATGTGCATAATCAGATAATCGTTTATCTTTTATTTGTAAGCCAAGCGGTTAATAATTCCTCTACCAAGTCCGAATAATCTAAACCGCGCTCATCATTCAGCAAAGCGATTTTAACGGCTTTGTAAGTATCTTTTCGGACAAAAGCCGGTGCTTGCGTATAATCCGGGTGGCTGCGCTTGCCTCGCATCGGCGCGACGGTCTTGGGCGCGGCGTTTTCGTTTGCCTGTTTGCCGTCTGGTTTGCTTTTGGTAGTCGGCGAATCCTTTGCCGGTGTTTCTTCGGTCGCTGCAGTGGCTTGCTTCACTGCGCTACGTTTCGCGGTGTTATTGGCTTTTACTTTTGGTTTCGGCTCTGCGTTATCGAGTCCGTTAAATAATCCGGTAAATTGTCCCACGTTATAAAATCTCCTTTGTTAGTCGCTTATAAGCGTCGGCGGCGATTCGTGCGCTGCGGTCGCGGACTTCGCCAACTAACACGCCTTGCAACGCGGCTTTTTTGTAAGACGCATAGCGTTTAATCTGTGTTTTGAAGCTCGGTAGCTGGCTGTTTTTGATTAACTCTACCGCGTCCGCTCCGTCGTGGCTTGGCGGCGGCGGTATCATCGTTAAAAGCAGTTTGTAGTTGCTAATGTTGATGCCTTTCAAAGTAGCAAGCATTTTTAACGTCGCTTTCAAGGCGAGCGCGTCCGGCGTGGTTGGCACAATCAATAAATCAGTATGCGCGGCAAGCTCTTTAAGGTCGGATTCGTCCGGGCGGGCTTTGGTGTCAATGATAACGTGCTTAAAATTTCGCGCCTCTGCACCGGCTTGTTGTTCGTCCATTACCGAAAACGGCAGAAGTCCGGCGGCTGCCCAATCGCTGCTGCTGCGGTTCGGGTCGCCATCAACCAAAAGCGTTTTACCTTTTTTGGAAAGATAACCGGCGAGATGCACGGCGGTTGTTGTTTTTCCTACGCCGCCCTTGAAACTTGCGATTGTGATTATCATAACGCCGTCATCATAGCACAAAACTTTGATTATACAAATAATCGTATAACCGCATAACTGATTATGCGGTTATACGATTATGGTTTGATTGTAAAGCCTGCTTTTTGCGCGGCTTCGCTCAATCGCATATCGTCGCAAATAAAAAGCCTTCCTTTCGGCTTCTCTTTGCACCAAACCAGCGCGGCGGCAAGCTGAAACGAATCTAACGCCCGTAAGCTGTAAGTGTCCGGCAATTCTGCGGCAATCGAGTGGAGTTTGTCGCCGGTGATAATCTCGCGCCATTGGCGGCGCATCGCTTCCAATCGGTTAATCGCAAATTGCAAACCTTTTACGTCTATTTCATTTTCGCGGTGAAGCCGGGCTAATGCGCTGCGTATTTCGACGGTCGCGCCTGACCAAACAATAACGCGGCTGCTGTGTCGCCAAAGCTGACGAAAACTCTGGCTCGCCGTCTGCCGAACGCAAAGCGGCACTAACGCGCTTGAATCCCAAAAGCCGTTATTAGTCTTCATCGCGTTCTGCTCGGATAGCGGCACGAATCGCATCTAAAGACACTTCCGGCGCGGGCAAGTCTAAAAAATCGTCGTTCTTTTCGTCTGAAGGCAAACGCATTAGTCCGGCAGCTACTAAGGCTTCTTCCTCTGCGTCCAAATCCTCGCCGCCCGCCAGCGGCATCACTCGCGCTATCGGCTTATTGCGGTCTTTTACTACCAATTCTTCGCCGTTTTTCACTTGTTCAAGCCACGCGCTCAAATTATTTTTTAAATCGGCTATGTTGACGGTTTGCATAAAACATTGTCTCCTTCATAGCTATTATAGCTATAATTAAATGAAAAGCTATCATTAAATCAGATTTGGCTACGCCTCTACTTTGCCGTCTATCAGTACAAAGCCAAAATCCGCGCCGATTTGAATTGAAATACAGAACATAAAAAGACAATTTTATGTTATTATTCGCTTATTAATGTTGTTTTCACATCTGCTTTTTTGTTCGTCGGCGAAACATTGAAATCGAAGTAAGTTGAGAAAAAGAAAAATGCTAACTGATACAATTCAAATTTCCGGTCTTCCCGAAACGGTTATTCAAGGCGTAAGCGATAGAGCTAAAGCCGTCGGAACAACCGCCGAAGAATACGTTCGTTATTTGATAGAAGAAGATTTATCTTCTTCGTCTCTCAATCTGCGCGTTTTATTTGCTCCCGTCAGAGAACAAATCAAAGAAAGCGGCACGTCCGAGGATGAACTTACAGAGTTTCTCGAAGAGGCTAGGGAAGAAGTCTTTCAAAAAAACCGGGATACAAAATAAGTGCCAAGAGAAAGAATTCTGTTTTCAGTCGTCTATGACTGTATGGTATTTTTGCAGGGTTTAATTTCTGAATCGGGCGTTGCCGTTAATTGCTTTGAATTATTCGAGAATGGAATTGTCGAGCTATTTGTCACCGAAGAAGTTTTAGCGGAAATTCAAGACGTTATTACACGCCCGAAACTCCAAGCAAAATATTCTCGTCTAAATGATGAAAGGGCGGAAAAACTCGTCGAGGTTTTGAAAACGAAAGCCACACTCGTAAAAAACGTCCCGCCCGTTTTTAATTATGCGAGAGATCCGAAAGACGAAAAATATATCAATTTGGCGGTCGCCGCCGGCGCTGAATTTATCATCAGCCGTGATACGGATTTACTCGATTTAATGCCGGGCTTTGACAATGACAGTAAAGAGTTTCGACGGAAATTTAGACCGTTAAGAATTATTCAGCCTTTAGAATTTCTCAAAATAGTAGAAGAGCGAACAAAAGAGGGTTTATCCGAAACTCGACTTCATTATTGATTTCTTCTTTTTCGAGCAGTGAATCGAGCAGTTGTTTTTGTTCAATGGACAAAGAATCTTCGATAATTTGATTGAGTTTTTGTTTTTGCCGGAAAGTTTCACGAGAAATAACGGTTGCCAGAAAATCATAGCCCGGCAGAATAAATTTACCGCTCTGTAAATTTTTGACGGTATGTCGAAAAACTTCCGTCGGACGATGAAACCGGTTTACCGATTCGGCAATCTCAAACCTCAAATTTTCTTTGTCGGCATCCATTAACCGACGATAGCCAAGGAATTCCGCAATAACTTGGCGATGACGATTTAAAGTTTGTTTGGGAATTTCCAAAAGCGACGGGATCGCAATATTTGAGCGGTGAGCCAGAAAAGCAATATCGTTTGGATAAAACTGCTTTCCGAAAAATCGCAGCGACGCTCGAAAATACCCGCACTGAAGAATAAAGGCGATCCGGTTGACGGGGTTTCGCAGGCTTTCGACTTCTTCGATTAAACCCGCCGGCAACGTAAAAAATTTCTTTCTTTGGAAACTGTCAAAATGCGGTGGCGACTCATAATTGCGGATTTCGGCAGCAGTTAGAATTTGGATGGTTGACATAAAACATACTCCCTACAAAAAGAGTATATTGTCAAGAGTAATAAAATTTGACTACAATAAACATCGAAGTGAAAAGATTTTTAAAAAGACTTCCCCAACTCTCGTAATGTAAAGAGTGATAAAAATGCCGGCAGAAATAAACGAAACAATTGATCAAAACGCCAAGAACTTTTTGACTAAAAGCGAAATGAAAAAGTTTCTCGAAGCCGCCCGCAAAGGCAGACACGGCGTGCGGGATTATTGTCTGATGCTGACGGCTTACCGGCACGGTCTCCGCGTTTCGGAATTGATCGATATTCGACTGAAGGATTTGGACTTCGACTCGGCAAGAATTTACGTCCGCCGATTGAAAGGCAGTCTTTCGACTCACCAGCCAATCGAAGGCGACGAACTGCGAAGCATTAGGGCATGGCTCAAAATAAGAGAAAATTATCCGAACTCAAATTCAAATTACCTTTTCCTGAGCGAACGCGGACCGCTGATCAGACAGGCGGTCAATTATCTGGTCGAACAAATCGGCAAACGCGCCAAATTAGGCTTCAAAGTCAATCCGCATATGCTGCGGCATTCGACGGGCTACTACTTGGCAAACAAAGGCTGCGATACCAGATTAATTCAAGATTATCTCGGACATCGAAATATCACTCACACGGTTCGCTACACGCGAATAGCAGCCCACAGATTTGAAGGGCTGTGGAGATAAAACTCTGTGGGACTTTTCCCCCGATTGTGGGAACTTACCCTGGGAGCGTCCGCAATGAGCCCGCAGGGCGAAATGCGTTCTGCGACCCAGCACCTTCGTTACGACATCGTTGATAAACTGGACGAATCGACCGGCCTTTCGGCAATGATGCGAACGACCGCGTTTCCTGCCTCGATCATCGCTCAAATGATGGATAAGTTTGTCGCTGAACTCGAACGGCGAAGCATTCGAATCGCGGTCTCGGACGGCGGATAAAAAATCGCTTATTCCTAGAACACAAGGCGTGCGCCCAATCGAACTCTTCGGTTACCTCCATCGGTAGCCCATTGGTTTAGGAATCCGGTGCTGCTCACAACACCCGAAGGGATACCAAAATTTCTCGAATTGAACGCATTGAAAAAGTCAACCCAAAACTGAGCTCGGATATTTTCGGCAACTTGGGTGTTCTTTATGATTCCAACATCTACGAGCCTGATGCCGTCCGCACGAAGTATGTTTCGACCGGCATTGCCGACCCGCTGTCCTTCAGGAACTCCGTTGAAATCAATAATAAGTGTCCTTAGGCCTTGAGCACCGCAGGTGATACGTCCCCTCGGAGCGGAGAACAATGTAACGGGAAGCGGCGGTCCCGCGAGAAACCCCGGAGCGCACGGACCCGGCGGCAAACTATTGAATATTTGCTGCGCCTGAGCAATAGCCTGAGCACGTAATTGTTGGTTAATTAGGTACAACTGGGCAGTTGTCATTCTTGAAACATTCAGATTTGTAAACGCATTTGGCCGGATCGCATTCCCAACCACACCATCGATCCCGTTAAGAGCTCCAGCGGGATCAGATCCGTTAAGCGGTGTAAACGGAGCACCGGTCTGGAAGTTAAAGAAAGAATTGATCTGCCAGCCGCCGAGCAGCTTGCCGAGCGGCCCTTTCTGCTTTCGGAAAAATGGCAGTTCATAAACAATATTTCCGGAAAGCCGGTGCGGCCGGTCGTAACTCGAACGGGCCCTATCCGCATTTCTGTCAAACGAATCCTGCGAGACCGCGATCTCGGATGCAGATGGATTCAAGGCGTCAGATACAGTGTCGATAAACGCGCTCCAGGTATAATGCACGCCAAAACTGATCCCGCGGCTCAGCCGTTTTTCCAGGCTTGTCTGCAAAGCATCGTAGGTTGACGACGCTGAGTTGGTTCTTAGCTGTATCGTTCCTCTGGTCGGATCAACCCTCGGGGCAAGGATCGGGACATTGGACGGAAGTGGAACTCCGGTGTTTCTGTCAATCCCCGTTGTATTGCAAGTTCCGGGTCCGGTACCGAATGGACAGGCAAGGCGTGGATTCCCGTCGACGGTCTGTAACAGCCCGGTTCCTCGTGTTCGGATATAGCCGATCTTAAATATAAGGTTGGCGCTTAGCTCACGTTGAACATCGAGCGAAAATTGATCGGTCGCGGGCGCCCGAAAGTCGCCTGACACCACTGTACGTCTCAGCTGTCCCGGATTTGAAATGTTTGGGACAGTCGTATTGATCAAATTAGTAAACGCATTTGTCAGCGGCGTGTTTTGCGTAGCCGTGAATGGAAAGGAACTGAACATATTCAGGTTAATGTTGACAAAGTGAGCATCGTAAGCGCGGGCATACCCGCCTCGCAAGACCAATCTGTTGCCGCCGGTAACTAAACCAATTACGCCTTTATCACTCGTATGCGGATTCCAGTTAAAACCGATTCTCGGCATCCAGTTGTTCGTGTCATTTTTCGGATCGGGTTCGAACCTGAATGCCGGGTTATTGTTGTTCGCAGCAAGAATGCGCTGATTCAGGTCACGAAGATACTGGAATGTATCTCCCGGATACTCATACCTGACGCCATACGAAAGCGTCAGATTCGGCAAAATCTTCCATTGATCCTGAGCGTAAAAATAGAATTCGTGCCATCGGTTAAAACCGATCTCGTCGCCACCGGCCAAGGGTAGATTTTTACTGGCCGTTTGGGCGACGTCGTTTACAAAATTATTTAATGTTGAGTAGGCCAAACTACCGCGAAGTGTCGGAAGGAAAAAGCTCTTCTCATCGGTTCGCCGAAGATCGACGCCGAATTTGAACGAGTGTTTCCCCTTGAGAATGGAAATCGCGTCGGTTATCTGATAAGTGTCATTAGTTCTAAGTACCGGCAGATTTGCAGCAAGCCCGAAAGCAGTCCTATTTGTTGCAGCAAAGGCTCCTGTCATTCCAAGATCATTGATCTGAATTGAGGGGATAGTTCCGGATGACGGGTCTTCGGCATCCCGCACGAGATCGAACCTGGCCCAAGCAATTCTTGCCTCATTGCTTATGCGGGACGATACCAACGACGTCCAGACGATTGCAGCAGCGTTGGCTTTGCGGTTATCTGCCGTCGCCAACCCGGGCGGCGTAATCTGTTCGGTTCCGATTGTGGATGCATAACTGTATCTGTATCGTCCGTAGATGAGGTTATTTTCGTTAATTTGATGATCCACCCGGACGGACCCTTGATGGCTGTCAAACTTAAGGGCCGATGAACCCGTAAGGTTGCCAAGCTCAACGTCGAATGTGGGGCCGCCCGCTAAGGACACCGTTCTGCTCAGTCCATTTGGAGTTCCAGCCGGAACGAATCGAAGGAGAGCCTGTACCTGAGGACGGTTTCCCGCATTTGCCTGCAAGGCGGCCCGTCCTGCTGCGGTCGGAGCTCCATTTAGCGTAACTCCTGAGGCCTGTTGTCGGTCTGACCAACGTTGATAATCGGTAAAGAAAAAGGTTTTGTCGCGTCCACTGTAAAAGTACGGACCGCCCTCGCCAAAGCGTGGAAAAATGACCGGGCCTCCGATCGTGAAGCCTATCTGGTTTTCTAGCCGCCGAGGGGCATTTTTCTTCGCACTGTCCGATGCGCCCGGATCACAAAATCCCGCCGCTTTATCCAGATTGCTGCAAGCATTCAAATACTGATTATTATGGAACCAAAAAACGGAACCATGAAGGTCGTTGGTTCCCGATTTGCCGACGAAATTTACGACCGAGCCGGAATTACGTCCGTATTCGGGCAAAAATTGATTAGTGACAATACGAACTTCCTGTATTGCATCCGGATTATTGAGCGGCAGCTTGCTTCCGGAAATGGCGGGGTCGTTAATATCCTGGCCGTCAAGTAGAAAGCTGTTGGACCGGATTCGACCGCCATTTGCCGAAAAACCGAAACCATTGGTAAGCCCGACCGGTCCGCTGCCAAGTTGGATAACCCCAGGAACGGAAACCAGTACATTAAACACGCTGCGGTTAGAGGCAGTCGGCAGTTCCGAAAGCCGACGGCTGTCAAACCGCGTTGCAACTTCCGGCGTCGTTGTATTCAGCACTGACACATTTTCATCGACCGTGACAACTTCTTGTATGTTTCCGGCCTTCAGAATCGCATCGACTATGGCGTTTTGGCCCGCGTCCAGCGTAATGCCGCTTTGCAAATATTTCGAGAAATTTGCGGCCTCAACTGTTACCTCGTAGGTTCCCGTCGGGATGTCCATTAGGCGGTATAGGCC
>MWWI01000040.1_pt1 | contig 26681 bp, 18 predicted proteins | sample 1047321 | NCBI WGS metagenome assembly MWWI01 (sample SAMN06349966, study PRJNA376086) | soil metagenome | isolation source: FI-1 sample Antarctic (ecotone) soil | place: Antarctica | reverse complement strand
TTTACCCATTTAGTTTTTGCTTAAAACTGAAGTTTGAGAAGATGTCATTTGTTTTTCAATAAACCTCAATTCAGGTTTTAGCTATTACTTCTCAAGCAGGTAAGTTTATTTTCCCTTTGTTACTAAGCAAGTAAGTAGATGTTTTGTAGGATAACTAAATTGCGGAAACACGCACGAAGTAAGTGTGTTTGCCGCGCCCGTACTTCGTGCGCGCCTTCTGCATTATGCCCTATTACTTTTGCTTACCTGCTTACTTATTTTAAGTGAGGAACTGATTTTGCCAATTATCAATAAAATTTCAGTTGGAATTTTGCAGGATTATTTCGGAGGACGGCGATCAGCCGGAACATTGGCGTAAACGTCTTCATATATGGCATACCCGTCTTTGATAACAGTCGTCATCAGATTGTCTTTGTCCACAACTTGAACTTCCAGCAGGATTGCGGGAATTTCTTTGCCGATGGCTTCGTTTTTAAACATAGTCGTCCCCGTTAATTCTTCCCCTTTCGCTAGTTTAATCGCTGATTCGAGAGCGGTGTTGGCGAGCGGGATAATCGCTTTATAGATGCTCATCGTTTGTTTGCCTTCGGCGATTCTTTGCAGTGCGTCCTTCTGCGCGTCTTGTCCGGTAACGAGAATTTTCCCCGCCAAGCCTTTTTTATCGAGCGCGGAAATCGCCCCGCCAGCCATTCCGTCGTTTGAAGCGACGACGGCGTCAATTCTGTCATTGTGCTGTGTCAAAGCGTTTTCGACAAAATTTAAAGCCAGCTCCGGCTTCCAATCGGTGATAAACTGGTTGGCGACAATTTTTATGTCGCCTTTATCAATCGCCGGCTTCAACACCGCTAATTGTTCTTTCTGCATAATCACCGCATTGTTGTCGGTTGACGCGCCATAGACCATTATGTAATTGCCTTTCGGCACTTGAGAAAGCGCGTATTCCGCGATTTTTCTTCCAATAACCGGAACTTGATGCGAAATATAAAGGTCTAATTTGTCGGAATTTATCAAACGGTCGTAAGAAATGACAGGAACATTCTGGGCTTTGGCTTTTTCAACCATCGAAGCCGCCTGCGTCGCGTCGTGCGGCGCTATAACCAGCGCGTCCACGCCTTGCGTCAAAAGATTTTCGACGTCATTTGATTGTTTTTCGGCATTGTTGTTAGCCACCGTGATGACGCAGTCAACGTTCAAATGCTTGCAGTGCGCTTCAAACGCGGCGCGGTCTCGCTGCCAGCGTTCTTCTTTTACGGTGTCCATAGCAAAACCGATTTTCACTTTTTTATTAGGGGCATTGCCTGCGTTTTCACGCGCGCCGTTTGTCGCCTGTTCATTCGGCGCGCCGACGCAAGCTGTAAAAAACAAAATGCAGACTGCTAAAATCGCCTGGTTTCTCCAATTATTCATTCGATTATTTTCTCCTGTTATTGACGGTGGCTTTCTTTAATATAATCCAAGTTGCCGATTACAAACAATTATACAGGCAACTTGTGTGAATACTAAAGATATCAAGTTTGTTTCCTGCCAGCCATATCCAGCCCGACCGCAGCGACCAGAATCGAGCCTTTGATTATTTCCTGCATAAAATCGCGGACGTTCAAAAGCGACATTCCGTTGTCAAGACTTGCCATAATCAACGCTCCCAAACACGCTCCGAAAATCGTTCCGCGCCCGCCCATCAGACTCGCCCCGCCGATGACGCACGCGGCAATCGCGTCGAGTTCCTTCAAAATTCCGGCATCCGGCGACGCGCTTCCGACACGCGCCGTAAAAATTACTGCTGCAATGCCGGTTAAAGCTCCTAAAAGCGCGAAAACCTTCAGGATATTCAGTTTGTTATTAATGCCGGAAAGCCTCGCCGCGTCCGCGTTTCCGCCAATCGCGTAAAGGTATCGTCCGAATGTCGTATGGTTGGTAATGAAATAGCCGAGCAGAGCGACCGCCAGCAAAATCAAAACCGGGATGGGAACGCCGGCATAGGAATTCATCACGTAAATAAAAATAATAATCGCGCTGATTGGCAAAAGCGATTTAAGAAACTCGCCTGTGGGGTTTGTCCCGCTCGGTTCATATTCCTGATTTGTTCTGATTTTTTGGAAGGTAACGAGCAAAATAAACAAAATAGCCGCCGCTGCCAAAATCCAGCCGATATTCGGCGAAATGTAGCTTTGTCCGAATGATTTGAAAGTCGAATCAGCAATCGGAACGGTTTCGCTGCTTGTGATTCCTTTGACTACGCCGCGCCAAGCCAGAAGTCCGCCGAGCGTTACAATAAATGCGGGAATATTCAGATAAGCGGTCAAACCGCCTTGGATTACGCCGATTAAAACGCCGACGGCGATTGCCGCGAGTATTGCCGGAACTATTCCGTATCCGCCATTCGTCAGCAAAATCGCTGCGATGCCGCCCGCGAGTCCCAACGCTGAACCGACGGACAAATCAATATTGCCCGAAACGATTATCAAAAGCATTCCGACGGCTAAAATTCCCGTTACGGAAGTTTGCAGCATCAGATTCGACAAATTACGCGGCGTTAAAAAGATAGAGCCGGTCGCCCAGTGAAAATAAAGCCATATTAGGGCGAGAGCGCCAAGCATCGTATAAGCCCGCAAAGCCGATGTGTTCATTTTAAAAACATTTTCTTTTGCTTCGTTCATTTGTAAAAGTTTTTCCCCGCAGAGACGCTGAGGTGAAAAGAAATCTCTTACTCTTTTTAAACATTGCCCGTCGCGCGCGCCATCACCTTTTCGGCGGTTGCTTCCCCGCGCGTAAATTCGCCCGTTAATTTGCCTTCGTGCAAAACCAAAATTCGGTCGGAAAGCCCCAACACTTCGGGCAGTTCCGAGGAAACCATTACAATCGCCAAACCGTCTCTGGCAAGTTTGTTGATTTCCGCGTAAATTTCCTGTTTCGCGCCAACGTCAATGCCGCGCGTCGGCTCGTCCAAAAATAAAATTTTCGGATTTGTTAAAAGCCATTTGCCCAGCACAACCTTTTGCTGATTTCCGCCCGAAAGCGTATTCGCCGCAGCCAAAGGCGAATACGCTTTTACTTTCAGCGAACTCATCGCGGTTTTTGCCGCCTTTATTTCACGCGGGCGGCTGGTTAAAAACGCGCCGGAAATACGTTTCAAGCCGGCTAAAGTTAAATTGTCCGACAGGTTTTGTTCGAGCAGAAGCCCGAAACGTTTGCGGTCTTCAGTAACGAATCCGATGCCGTATTCGATAGCGTCGGACGGTGAATCAATCGCCGCCTTTCGATTTTCAACAAAAACTTCGCCGGATTTTTTTCCATTCCACGCGCCGAAAATCGCCATTAAAAGCTCGCTTCTGCCAGCGCCCATCAAACCCGCGATTCCCAGAACTTCGCCTTTTCTCACAGAAAAAGAAACATCGTCAACGAGTTTTTTCCCGGCAGAGTCATTGTCAAAAACGGTTAAATGCTTCACTTCCAGAGCCGTTTCGCCAAATTCGTGCGCGGTTTCAGGGAAAATATCGCCGACTTCGCGCCCGACCATCAGCTCGATGATTTTCTCGATTGATAAATCTTTCGTCTTGTTTGTGCCGACGGTTTTGCCGTCTCTCAAAACGGTAATTCTATCGCTCAGACGGAAAACTTCGCCGAGTTTGTGCGAAATATAAATCATTCCGACGCCGCGCTTTTTTAATTTTTCCAAAATCCCGAACAGCGTCTCGACTTCCGATTCGGTCAGCGCGGCAGTCGGCTCGTCCAGCACCAGAATTTTCGCATCCTGCGATAACGCTTTGGCAATTTCGACAAGCTGCTGCCGTCCGATTCCTAAACTCGAGATTTTCGCGCGCGGATTTATCGGCAAATGCAGATCGTTAAGCAGTTCGGCGGCTCGCTTGTAAAGTAATCTCGAATCAATAACGCCGAAACGCGCCGGCTCGCGTCCCAGAAATATATTTTCGCCTACGGTTAGCTCTTTAATTAAAGAAAGTTCTTGGAAAATAATGGCGATTCCGGCTTTTTCGGCTTCGCGCACGCCGGAGAATTGTTTGCTTTCTCCGCCGACGAGAATCTCGCCCGTATATGTGCCGGAAGGATAAACACCGGACAAAACTTTCATCAAAGTTGATTTTCCCGCGCCGTTTTCTCCGACGAGCGCGTGAAATTCGCCGGGTTTTAAATCCATTGTAACACCGTCCAGCGCTCGCGCGCCGGGAAATTCTTTGACGATGTTTCTCATTTCAAGCAGCGCCATAATTTTAATTTTACCAGATATTCGCGCGGCGAAGCGCGCGGTTTATTTTCGTATCTCCGGCGCGAACTTCGATTCGCATTCCGGTAATCGGCAAGTTCCGCACGAAAGCTAAATGTCCCTGAAGCAAATTTTTCCGCCGATTAAACATAATCTCACATTTCCTTTTTCGTCCAGCGCGACTAAATCCGCGTGTCTGCCAACTTCGATTGAGCCGTGAGTTTTTTCTATTCCGAGCAGATTTGCCGGATTCGCGCTTGCCATTTTTGAAACTTCCAGTTCGGAAAAACCGAGCGATAACATCCGTTTTACGGCGTTGAGCATTGTAATCACGCTTCCGGCTATGCTTCCGCGTTCGTTTCGCGTTTTGCCGCTGGCAACCGAAATTTTTTCGCCCCAAATTTCAAATTCGCCGTCGCCTAATCCGGTTGGAGAAACCGAATCGCTGATTAAAGTTACCTTTTCGATTGATTTGTTTCGGCAGGCGAATTTGACCATTTCGGGATGAACGTGAATACCGTCGGCAATAATATCAAACGAAATTTCTTCGTCCGCCAATCCCCAGCCGACAACGCCCAAATCCCGATGATGAAGCCCGGTCATCGCATTAAAAAAATGCGTCAAATGTTTCGCCCCCGCTTCTTTCGCCTTTCCGAGCGTTTCCAAATCCGCTTTGGTATGCCCGATTGAAACTATCCAATTTTGTTTTCTGAGTTCTTTTATCAATTCGATACCGTTTTCCACTTCCGGCGCGAGCGTCGTGAAATGAACACCGTTTTTTACTTTCGGAAGCGTTTCGATTTCATCGCCGTTTTTGAAGGTTTTGAAAAATCGGGGGCGAAGCGCGCCGCACATTTTTTCATTGGCAAAAATGCCTTCATAATGAACGCCTAAAGCCTGCGCGATTGGCTCATCTTCTTGAATCCGCATCAGTTCTTCGACGGCTTCGATAGATTTTTGATAATTCTCATCCGAATCCGGGACAAGCGTCGGAAGCCACGCGGTCGTTCCCTGTGAAGCCAAAAACTTTGCCATTTTTCTCAAATCTTCAACACCGGCTTGATTTATATCAACTCCGACCGCGCCGTGAATATGAATATCAATAAAACCGGCAAAAAGCGTCAGATTCGATAAATCAAAACTTTCCTCCAAATTTATTTCCTTTTGGGAAACATCGGAAATTTTCCCGTTTTCAATCAAAATCGAAATATTTTCGGCTTTCTCATTTGATAAAACAGCGTTTGTATTTTTAAGCAAAAGACTAGGCATAGATTGATTTTCCCTTTCTTTTCCAAATTGGCAAAAAAAAAATCGCAAACGCTCGTTTTAAAACAAGCGTTTGCGGTCAAAAATATTCTCTGACAAATTTTAGAAATTAAATTTGCCCGAAAATTGAATCCTCCGAGAAAGGCTGGTGACATTACCCCCAATTTGTCCCAACACGGATGATGTAGCAACCGCTATCGGAATCCCGAAATTTGCGGTATTGGTTAAATTCTTGGCGTCAACTCTTAAATCGAAGCTGTACCTTTCAGTAAATCTGAATTTTTTGGAAAGCGAAGCATCGGTTTGAAACTGCCGCGGACCGATAAAGTAATTCCTCGGCGTGTTGCCTTGTTCTCCCGGCGCAGGTATTGAAAATTTGCTGGCAGCCTCTTCACTAAACCAGTAGTTTGTACCGTTTCGCTCAATCAATCTGCCCAAATTGCGTGGACAGTTGTTACAGTTCGCGGTAGATGAAACCACATTGCTGAATGTGTTTATCCCGGAATAAACCGTAAAGGGTCTTCCCGATCCCCATAACAATGTGCCGGAAAGCTGCCAGCCGCCGATTATCCAATCGAGGGCTTTCGGAATATCAGAAGCGAATGCCCGACCTCTGCCGAACGGCAATTCTAAGACGTAGTATCCTTGTAAAACGTGTCGCCGGTCAAAGTCAGACCAGGAATAATTTAATCGGCGGTCTCTAATATCAAACGGCGTGCTTGACGCTGACTGTGCCGTGCCTGTTGAAACAGTAGCAAAGGTCGGATCCCATGAACGTGAATCCTTGGATACCGAATAGGTATAGGAAAATTGATAACCGACACCGCTGCCGAATCTTCGTTTAACAATAAATTCCAACCCGTTATAGCGCGAAACGTCGTTGCTTTCCAAAACGTTAAGTCCGCCTGCAAATTGTGGATACGGCTGGAAGAAGAACGGATTGTTAAAGGCGGTTGGACGCCCGATTGTCTGCACTCCACCGGTTGTGTGCGTTGAAGCCGCTAAAGCTGCCGCCGCCACGCCGCCGCCGGTTTGTGTTGGCGAAAGCGCAGAGGAAACTGCCGCAATACCTCTAAAAGTTGCTGTACCAGCGTTATTATTAGGGTCGCCAGTAAAAAGCGCATTAATAAGCGGACTGAAGTAGGTTATTGTAGGTCCGTTTCTTCTAACATCATCCCGAATAAGATTAAAAGCTTCCAGAAATGTTTGTCCGTGGGCACGTCCAAAAATGTTAGCTTGATTGACATTGTAAGCTCCAAAAAGATGCGTCCCGCGTCTGCCGATATAATTTACTTCCAAAACATTCTTCGCCCATAATTCACGCTGAATACCGACAAACCACTGGTGATTTTCGGGAAACTGCAAATTGGGGTCAACCACATTGATACCGGTCGCCGAAAAAGGAATCGGCTGCCGCAGTTGAGCTGGCGTTTGCGCCGGAGTCAAATTCGGCACACCGTCTCTAATAAGCAAATTTAGCGGTGCAACTCCCGGAATACTGGCAGTAGTCGTATTTCCCGGCGCGCTTTGATAGACGAAATTAGCGAAAACCTGCGACGGGAAACGGTCGTAGGATAATCGGTAATTTGCTCTAACGGAAGTTTTTCCGGTTTTAAACGGATCCCAGGCAAAACCGAGTGAAGGCGAGAAATTATTAAAATCGTTTTTAAATAAATCACTCTCTTCCCAGCGAAGCGTGTTGCTCGGCGCTGAGCCAACCGTAAACGGCTGGCTGGGACTCAAAATCGGTAAATCCTTGGAACTCGGACTCAGCTTGATTTCCCAGCGCAAGCCGAGGTCTAAAGTTAAATTTTGTCTTGCCCGCCAGGTGTCCTGAATATAGAAATCATATTCGGGATAGTAAGCCGTCCAATTCCAGCGAGTTCCCGCCGGAGCATAACGGTTTGGATTGGCGGGATCAACCACAAAACCCTGCGTGATGCTGCCGATTCGCCCGATTAAATCATTAATCGTACTGCGGAGATTAGTTAAATCGCTGGAATTAATTCCCGTCACGGTTGAGGAGGTTACAGCCGGTAAATTAAATCCTGTAAAGTTGCTCAGTCCTGCACTGAATAAAACTTGCGGTTCGATTTGACCGCCGGCGGAAGAACGGTCATCAAATTGATTTCCGAAGCGGAAGTTGATTCCAGCCTTTAGAGTATGCGGCGATAAGTCAAAAGTTAGATTGTCAACAAACTGCAAAGTCCTCGAACTCCGCGCGTTGTAAGCAAAGTTTCTATCCGGGTCGGTCGGGATGTTCAGGACGAACGGGACATTCGGATTCGAAGCTGGATATTCAAATTTAAAACCGAATGTGTTTATTCCGAAGACAAATTCATTTGTAAATCTTGCCGTCGGCGACCAGCGATGGTTGACCGCCAGATTTTTCGGGTTGCGAAATGTATCAATCCAGTTCGGCAAACCGGGAAAACGTTGAAGTCCCCCATTTGTAATATCACCGAAGGTGTTTTGCTCGCCTTGCGCGTACCGAACATAGACCTGATTATTTTCATTTATTTTGAAATCGAACCGAGCGACGAAATCGTATTGTTTTTCAATCTGCGGCGCGACAAAATTAAATCTGGCGAAATTCAATCCGTCTCCCGCCGTGTAATCGTTCGGTAGAGGCATTGCATTCAACAGCGAACCAATAAACGGATCGCGTCCTCCGACCCACCCCGGTAAATTGTTGTTTACATTAAAAGTCCTAATACAAGGTGTAGGAACTCCGGGTCCGCAAGCCGGGTATCGCGGTGAGCCATCGGGATTAACCGCCGCCCCTGTTGTGAACGCGCTTGTAGTATTTGCGCCAGCCGGAGCGTTTCTTCCGCCTTCTACATAACGGAAAACTCCGTTCCGCGCCGCTTCCGTATAAACCGTGCGTTGTGCCAGACGGGTTTCAGTTGCCCGTAATATTTGAAGATTGGTAAAAAAGAAAGCTCTATCCCTGAAGACATGAAAGTTAGGAGTTCCTTCGCCAAAACCGGGGAGGACAACCGGTCCTCCGAGACTTCCTCCGTAAATGTGCTGCACGAATTGTCTCCGCCGAATACCGAGAAGATTCAGTTGAAATTCGTTAGCGTGAAAATCCGGCGTTTGATAATATTCGAAAAGGTTCCCTCTAAACTTATTTGTGCCTGAGCGGGTTGTGAGCGTTACCTGCGCTCCCGATGAGCGTCCGAGTTCCGCCGTGAAATTGCTCGTCACGATTTGAAATTCCTGAAGCGAATCTGGATTTGGTCGAAGCGGCGTAAAATTAGAACCGCCCGCCGTTGATTCATTGATGTCAATTCCGTCAAGCGTGAAATTAAAAGCCCGGTCGCGCGAGCCGTGGACGTGAACGCCGCCACCGGTATTTGCGCCGCTGACCACACCGGGTTGATAGGTCAGCAAATCAAGTGGATTGCGTCCGCGCGCGCCCACGATCGGCAGGCTTTCCAAGGTTCTCTGCTCGATTATACTGCCGACATTGCCTGAAGTACTGGTTTGAACAAGTTCGGCAATGGATTCAACCGTTACGGTTGCCGAAACATCGCCGATCTCCAAATTAATATTAACCGTTGCCGGCAAATTAACGTTGATTTGATTTCCGGTTGTCACAAACCGCTTAAAGCCTTCTCTTTCGACCGTAACTGTATAAGTTCCCGGCTGAATTAAGTCAAAGATGTAGTTCCCGCTCGAACCGGTTTGCGTCGTTAAAGAAACGTTTGTGCCTTCGTTGGTTAAAGTAACCGTCGCGTTAGGAACCGCCGCGCCTGAAGGATCGTTTACCGTCCCGGTAAGGCGCGATGTCGTTCCTTGCGAAAATGCGAAATTAGCCGCCGCGATTAGCAGAAAATTAATCGCTAAAGTCAAAAATATAGCCCTTTTAATCATAGTCTCCTCCGTTAGAACTTAATAAGATAAAAATGCTTGATGGATTTTTAGGCGTAATTAAAATTTGCTTATGTAAAATAGCACAAAAAGTAAAAGAAAATAAACAGAAAACAAACCAAATTTTGAAAAATGCCTGACTTTTTGTTTTTCAACTCTTTATTTGCGAATATAACTACTCTGTAAATAAAGTTTCCTCACAAAAATTCGAGAATTGTTAGCACATTGTTTTTTTAATTTCTACCGTTAGCCGCGGAGTTCTCGGAGGAATATAAGAAAATAACTTTATTTCTGTTAACTCCTTCTCATTTTTCTCTGAGAACTCCGCGGCTGAAAATATCCGAAAATTTAAAAATCACACTAATTAAGCTAAAAATTGTCTGGACATCTTTATCTAAACTGTTTAAAAAAGGCTCGAACTGCATAAAAACAATACGAGCCCTCAAATTATCAATTTTCGGAAATTCTAAAAAATGAATTTTACGCCAAACTGCAAAGTACGCGGATCGCGCGTGCCGGTTATAACCCCAAAGGTTGATATGGTGGAGGCAACAGTTCCAAAAGTGGTAATAGTTTGTCCTGTTGAAAATACAGTTGCGCCCGGAATAACTGCGCCGCTAGCGTCGCGCACCGTTCCGTTAATGGTTCCGGTTGTTTCCTGCGCTGCCGCTGAAACGCTTAAGCCTATACTGCAAGCGAAAGCCATAAACATAAAGAATGCCGTTTGCTTTAAGTTTCCTTTCATTGTCTTTTTTCCTCTTCTCAAAAAATTTAAAGATCAATTGCAAGCTATAAGAAAAATTTAGATTTTCGGATAAATATTCAAATTTTTGTTATGGATACGGGCGCATAAATTTCCAATCCAAATTGCGAAACCAAGTAAATATAAAGTTGTAACAGAAATTTAATAGTGTAGAATTTGTTTATAACTCCAAACTGTCTATTTGTAAAGCAAAAACTGTGCGCGACGCGATTTAAAGTTTTCCAGTTCCGCCGCCCACGCTTTCTCTATCTCCTCGGGCGCGCCGCCGAGTTTAACTTTCTCTAAAACTTCGGTATTCACAAGCAGCCGGTTGTAGTTTTCGGTTTTCCAATCGGCAGGATAAAGTTTTCTGAGCGCGACGGCAATTTCGATGCCGATTCGAACGGGCTTGAAACTTTCGCGGCTGGTAATAATTATATTTATTCCGCCCAACTCTTCCTCTTTAAAGACGGACGCTTTCGGCGTAAAACGTATCGGCACGAAACGCGCGCCGCTTAAATTCCTTTCATTTAAATAAGCCGCGAGTTTTTGCCCGTCAATGTAAGGCGCGCCGACGACTTCAAACGGCGTGTCGGTTCCGCGCCCGACCGACAAATTTGTTGTTTCCAATAAACCGATTCCGGGATAAAGCGTCGCCTGTGTCAGGCTTCGCATATTCGGCGAAGGATTTACCCAAAGCTGGTTTGTCTGGTCAAACCACATTGAGCGCGTCCAGTTTTCCATTTTTACGACGCTCAAGCGCGCGCCGATTTTCTTTTCCGAGTTAAACATTTGCGCGAGTTCGCCGATTGTCATACCGTGTCGGATAGGCAAAGTGTGCGTGGCGACAAAAGTAAGTTTATCCGCGTCGGCAATCGCGCCTTCGACGCTCACGCCGTCAATCGGATTCGGTCGGTCTAAAACAAAAACCGGAATTTTCGCTTTTGCCGCTTCTTCCATCACGTTTTGCAGCGTAGAAATGTATGTGTAAAATCTTGTTCCGATGTCTTGAATATCAAAAACAAGGGCATCTAAATTTTTTAACTGTTCGGGCTTCGGGCGGCGCGTTTCGCCGTAAAGCGAGTAAATCGGCAAGCCTGTTTTTTCGTCGGTCGAATCCGAAACCTTTTCGTCGAGCAAACCGCGAATGCCGTGTTCGGGCGAAAAGAGCGCGACGAGCTTTACATTTTTCGCCTCGTTCAAAATATCAATCGTCGGTTTTCCGCCGCGATTTCTGCCCGTGTGATTCGTCACCAGCCCGACCCGCAAATTTTCCAGCGATTTGAAATTTTCCTTTTCGAGAACATCAATGCCGTTTAATACGATTGCGGAGTTTGGATTGCGGATTGCGGATTCCTGACTTTGGACATTGGGCTTTAGACTTTGAACTTGGACGGCGACAGCCGCGAAATACCGCGCTTCGGCTTCTCTGATTTTTTCGGGCTTTAAATCGGTAATTGAAGAAGCGGCGATGGTGGCGACTTTGTTGCGAAGCGGCGTAACATCGCCTTTGCCGTCGGGGTGAACGCGGTTCGAGAGAAAGACGACAAAAGTTTCGCTCACGGGATCTATCCAGACGCTCGTTCCGGTAAAACCCGTGTGACCGAACGAGCCGAGCGGAAACAGTTCGCCGCGATTCGCCGAAAACGAAGTGTTCATATCCCAGCCAAGCCCGCGCGTCGCGCCCGTTTCCGAAACGACATAAGGCTTGGTCATCAGCGCAACCGTGTTCGCAGACATAACGCGCACACCGTCCAATGTTCCGCCATTCAAAATCATCTGGCAATAACGCGCCAAATCGTCGGCAGTCGAAAAAAGCCCGGCGTGTCCGGCATATTCTCTCATTCGATACGCTGTTGGGTCATGAACGAGTCCGCGCAAAATTGTATCGCCATTTTTTCCATCAAATTGACTGCCAAGATAACTTTGCTGACCTTTGATGTTTTCTGTCGGAGCTATTTGTTTAAAGAAATCTCTACGATAAACATCTGAGATATAATCTGGACTACTTTTCACACTAAAGAAAAAAGTCTTCTGCATTTTTAACGGACGGATAATTGAGTTATTAATAAAAGTTTCTGGAATTGTTAAAACTACAGATGATTTTTCATGTCTTCTAATAATCTCGCCGAGTACAATAAAACCGATGTCTGAATAAACAAATCTTGTTCCGGCTGGATGTCGCAGAGGCTCGATTTCAAGCTCTTTGAGCATCGCTTCGTTGCCAGTCCATTTCTTTTTCAGGTCAAAATCGGGTTGATAGCCTGAAGTGTGCGTCAAAAGCTGTTGAATTGTGACTTTGCCGGATTCTTTGCCTCTGAGTTCGGGAATGAATTTCTCGATTTGGTCATTCAGCCGAAGATTCCCGCGTTCGAGCAGAATCATTATCGAAGTCGCCGTCGCAATCGGTTTGGTCAGGCTGGCAACGTCAAAAATCGTGTCAACCGTCATTTTTTCAATTGTCGGCACAAGCGAGCGATTGCCGAACGCTTTACGATAAACGATTTTTCCGCGTCGTCCGACAATCACAACCGCACCCGGCAGTTTTTTGTCGGCAATGTCTTTTTCCACCAAGGCGTCAATCTGATTGAGCCTTTCGGCGGACATTCCGACCGTTTGCGGCGCGGCAAGCGGCAAACTTTGAGCAGTGAGCAGTGAGCAGTAAGCAGTAAGCAGTAAGCAAAGGAATAAAATCCGGCTGCTAACTATTGCCAATTGGCGGCTGCTCACTAATTTTGAACTCTGAACTTTGAACTTTAAACTCATTTTTTTGCTTTGAATTCCTTCTCTTTTTCGGCAAAGCTTTCCCGGCAAAGCCTTGCGAATTCGTGCGCGATAGGCGAAAAGTAACCGTCTCTTAAACGAGCCAAACCCAAATCCCAATTGATTTCCGCGCCTTCAATCCACCACAAAACGAGTTTGCCTTCTTTTACCTTTTCGTTGATCGCTCTTACTCCGGCAATGCCCACGCCCATGTTTTTTTCAACCATTCGATTAATGGCTGATTGACGCGAAAGCTCCATAACAATATTCGGTTTTACGCCCATTTGCAAAAAGAAATTGTCAATCAGGCGGCGCGTATTTCCGCCTCTTTCGCCCAATATAAGCTGTTCGCCCGCTAATGTCGCCGCGCTGATAACTTTTTGTTTAGCGAGAGGATGTTTCGGGTTGGCAATAACTACAACCTCGTCGCTGACCAGCAATTCGGTCTTAATATTGGCGGATTCCACAGGAAGCGAAACAAAAGCGGCATCAATTTCGCCGTGCATAATTTTCTCACCGAGCGCGGCGCTTGTTCCCGAAATAACCGTAATTTCGGCATTCGGAAATTTTTCTTTTAACTTTTGCAAAATATCGGGAAGCTGCATAGTTGCGAATATTGCCGAAGCCGAACCGATTCTCAGTCGTCCGTGTTCCGCGCCGGCAAGATCGGCGACTTCCATCAGCGCCGTATCGTGTTCGCGTAAAATTTTTCGCGCCCGTCCAAGCAGCAATTCTCCCGCCTCGGTTAAGATCACCCGGCGCGGCGTTCGCGTGAACAAAGGTATGCCGAGTTCATCTTCAAGCTGGCGGATTTGCATTGAAATTGCCGCCTGCGTAACGTTAACGAGTTTAGCTCCCGCCGTAAACGTTTTTTCTTCGGCAATCGAAACAAAAGCCCTTAATTGTCGGATTTCCATTTGATTAGGTTAATAGTTAATAAGTATTATCAATACTCGATTTACCGCTATCAATTAGAAAAGTTTATCGTACGAATAAAATCTTCAAATTTTCTTTATATAAAAGAATATAGGTAGAATATAATAAGTTTTGGTTTTTCGTCCAGAAACATTTTACAGATGCGGGAGATTTCTTTAAATAAAAAAAGTCGGCGCTTGAAAAAATCTCATAATCTTTATCTGGGTGTGGACGGCGGCGGCACGAAAACACAAATCGTTTTGCTGGATGAAGAAAAACAAATCGTCGGCGAAGGATTTGCCGGCGCGTCAAATCCTTTGCGCGCCGGGATTGAAACGGCGGTTTCAAACATCCTGACGGCTGTTAATAACGCCTTCGATATCGGAAACAAAAATCGGGACGATATTGTAGCGGCGACTTTGGGGCTGGCGGGCGGGCGGCGCGAAGATTTGCAGCGGCGCGTTCAGGAAAGTTTCAACCGCAATTTTCACCTCAAAAAAGTAGAGGTTTTTACTGATGCCGAAATTGCTCTGTTCGGCGCGACATTGGGAAAAGCCGGACTTGTCGTTATCGCCGGAACGGGTTCGATTTGTATTGGACAAAACGACCGCGGCAGGCAGGTGATGGCGGGCGGCTGGGGTCCGATCGCGGGCGACGAAGGCGGCGGCGCCGGCATTGCGCGGCGCGCTCTGCAGGCAATCGCCAAGGCTTCCGACGGGCGCGGAAAACACACGAAACTAATTGAAGAAGCGATACAATACTTTCGCGCCGGACGGCTCGAAGATTTATCGGTAGCGATTTACGCACCGCAAATTGATAACGCGCGAATTGCCGGTTTTGCGCGATTCGTTATTACCGCCGCGCAGGAAAATGACGAAGTTGCCATAGAGATTCTGCGCGAAGCGGCAGGCGAACTCGCGCTCGCGGCAAATACGGTTATCCGCGAACTTAAGCTGGAAAGAAAAAAGTTTCCGATTGCGCGTGTCGGCGGGATTTTTCGCGGCGGCAACGATTTGATTACTAAACCTTTTATGGAGAAAATTCAAACAGTCGCGCCGAAAGCGTTTTTGATTGAACCACTGCTGCCGCCCGCCGTCGCCGCCGCGCGGATGGCTTTTGAAAATTATCATAAAAAATGAATTTACCCGTTACCGAACAGGAAAATCCGCGCACGGCGGAGATTGATAAATTGCCGACGCTCGAAGCGATTCGACTGATTAATGACGAAGATAAAAAAGTCGCCTTAGCAGTCGAAAAAGTTTTACCGGAAATCGCCGAAGCGATTGATAAAATTGTCGAGCGATTAAAAAACGGCGGGCGGCTTTTTTACGTCGGCACGGGAACGAGCGGCAGGCTCGGAGTTTTGGATGCCAGCGAATGCCCGCCCACGTTCGGCGTTTCTCCCGAACTCGTTCAGGGAATTATTGCCGGAGGTTACGACGCGCTTTACAAAGCCGTCGAAGCCAGCGAAGACGACCGCGAGGCGGGCGCGCGGGATCTGGAAAAAAGGGGTGTTACGGGAAAGGACGCGGTTATCGGAATTGCCGCGTCGGGCAGAACGCCATACACAATCGGCGCGGTCGAGTTTGCGAAAAGCTTGGGCTGTTTTACCGCCGCTTTAACCTGCGTTCCCGGTTCGGCGATTATAAAAGCCGCTGAAGTTCCAATTGTTCCGGTGGTCGGCGCGGAGGTTATCGCCGGTTCGACTCGTATGAAAGCCGGAACATCTCATAAAATGATTCTGAATATGATTTCCACATCCGCGATGATTCGGCTCGGCTACGTTAAAGGCAACCGGATGACGAACGTTCGTTCGAGCAACATCAAATTAAAGGAACGCTCATTACGGATTTTAATGGCGGAAACGAATTTGGATGAAGCATCAGCGCAGGATTTAATGGATAAAGCGGGCGGTGATTTGCGAACTGCGATTGTAATGCGAAAAGCCAATGTAACCCGCGAGTTCGCAGAAAACGCTCTGAAAAAAAATAATTATGCGATTGAACAGACAATTAAATTTATAAACCTTAAAAATTAGATTATGGGATTTTCAGCGATTGACTACGCGATATTGGCATTTTACTTGATCGGGATTACGATTTTTGGAACGCTTTTCCGCAAATCGCAGAAAAGCGTCAAAGATTACTTTCTCGGCACGAAAAACGTTCACTGGCTCGTTCTCAGTCTTTCGATTGTGGCGACGGAAACCAGCACGCTGACGTTTGTCGGCGTTCCGGCAATCGCATACGCAAATTATCAATTTCCCGAACAAGGCGGCAGTTTCACTTACCTGCAAGTGGTTTTCGGCTACGTTATCGCCCGCGTCATCATCAGCCTGATTTTTATTCCGGCATACTTTAAAGGCGAGCTTTTAACCGCTTACAAGCTGCTCGAAAATCGCTTCGGCGCGGCGACTAAAAATTTCGCCGCCTCGCTGTTTTTGATTATGCGGGCGCTGGCGGACGGCGTGCGAATTTTCGGCGCGTCGCTCGTGGTAAGCGCGGTTCTGGGCGCGAGTCTGCCGAACTTTCCCAATCTGACCGAGTGGTCAATTATTATCGTCGGCGTTTTAACCTTGATTTACACATTCCAGGGCGGTTTCTCGGCGGTTATTTGGACGGATGTAATTCAGATAATTATTTACACTCTTGGCTCGATCATCGCCGCTTATCTACTTATGACGCTGGTTCCCGGCGGCTGGTCGGAAATCGTCGCGGAAGGCTCGGCAGCCGGGAAATTCCAGCTTTTCTCATTTAATTTCGATCTAAGTATGCCATTCACGTTTTGGGCGGGCGTATTGGGCGGAACGTTTTTGACAATGGCTTCGCACGGCACGGATCAAATGCTCGTCCAGCGTCTTTTAGCCTGCAAAAATCAGCGCGACAGTCAGAAGGCTTTGATTTTTTCGGGTTTTGTGGTGCTGTTTCAATTCACATTATTTTTGCTCATCGGCACGATGCTCTACGCCTATTATCAAAATCTTCTGCCGGCGGATTCACCGCTTTTGGGCGGCAATTGTCTGGCAAGCGTCAAATGCGACCAGATTTTCCCGAAATTTATTGTTGAAACGCTCCCGACGGGCATTTCCGGTTTAGTGATTGCCGCGATTTTTGCCGCCGCGATGTCCACCGTTTCAAGCTCGCTTAATTCGCTGGCTTCAAGCACCGCTCTGGATTTTTACAAACCCTTGATAAATCCCGATGCGAGCGATGAATCTTTATTAAAACTTTCCCGCTGGATAACCGTCGGTTGGGGAATAGCTTTGATTTTGATCGCGTTTATGGCGCGAGGGTGGGGTTCGGTTTTCACCGTCGGGCTGACGATTGCCTCGCTGATTTACGGAACGATGCTCGGCGCGTTTCTGCTCGGCGTGCTGACAAAAAAAGCCAATCAAATCGGCGTAGTAACGGGTATGCTGGCTTCAATGACCGGAATGTTAATGATAAAGTTTTATACAACTATTGCCTGGACCTGGTATGTTTTGATTGGAACGGTAATTTGCCTGTCGGTCGGTTACATCGTTAGTCTGATCTTTCCGGTTCGTAAAACAGATGTTACTGCCGAGATAAGTTAGGCAGTTATATTTTCAATTGCCATAACCGGAATTTTAATTAGGGGTATTCAAATGATGATGAATTTAGCAAGTCTTTTTTTAACTTTTCTACTTCTTTCCAATTCTTTTGTTTTCGCGTCGCGTTTAAATGCCGCTCAGCAGCGAAAATTCAGACCATCGGAACAGGCTTGGAAATGGGCTGATCAAACGCTCAGGAATATGACGATTGACGAAAAAATCGGGCAGCTTGTTCATATCGGCATCAACGCGCGGTTTTTAAATCAGGAAAGCCCCGAATATCTGGCATTAAAACGTCAGGTTGTGGAAAACAAAATCGGCGGCATTACTGTTTTTGTCGGCGGCGTTTATGAAACCGTGCATCTGGTTAATCGTATGCAGGCGGAAGCGAAAACGCCGCTTCTGATTTCGGCTGATTTTGAAACCGGTGTCGGAATGCGCTTTGAAGACACGACAAATTTCCCTTGGAATATGGCGATTGCCGCGACCGGAAATCCCGAATTTGCTCGGCGGCAAGGCGAAATTACGGCGCGTGAAGCTCGCGCGTTAGGCGTTCAATGGGCGTTTGCGCCGACGGTTGACGTTAACAATAACGCCGATAATCCGGTCATAAACGTTCGTTCTTACGGCGAAAATCCTTTGGATGTCGCGCGTTTTTCCGCCGCTTTTACGACCGGATTGCAATCGGGAAATGTTCTGGCGACGGCGAAGCATTTTCCCGGACACGGCGACACGGCGGTTGACTCGCATCGCGGTTTACCCGTGATAAATTTTTCGCGGCAACGTCTCGACCAAATCGAGCTTGTTCCGTTCAAAGCGGTTCTTGAGGCGGGCATAGGTTCGGTGATGGTCGCGCATATTTCTCTGCCGCAAATTGACGCGGCGGAAATCAAACCGCTCAAACAATCAATCAAAGCCTCTTATACGGAATCGGAAGTTATCACCGAAGCTGCGACAATGCCCGCGACTTTATCTTCAAATGTAATAACGAAAATGCTGCGCGAAGAAATGAAATTCGACGGCTTAATCGTAACCGACGCGATGGATATGAGCGGCTTAACGCTTTATTTTAATCAAGACGACGCGGCGGTTCGCGCTTTTTTGGCGGGCGCGGACGTTTTGATCAAACCCGCCAGCGCGGATTTGGCGATTAAAGGCTTAAAAGAAGCCGTTCAAGCGGGCAGAATTTCCGGGCAGCGCGTTAATGAATCCGTCCGCAAACAGCTCGCGTGGAAATATGAATTAGGTTTGGCAAAGCAAAAAATTACGCCGCTCGAAACGATTGACACAATCGTCTCAGGCGGACAAACGCGCCAGTTAGCCGACGAGATTGCGGCGAACGCGATGACTCTGGTTAAAAACGAAAACAAAAATCTGCCTCTTGCGAAAGGAAAAAAGGCTGTAGTTTTGTCCATTACCAACGGCGAAGATCGCCTTTTTGTCGGCAACAGTTTTACGCAGACATTGCGCGCGCTCGGACTCGAAGCCGAAAAAGTCGTGATTGACGAACGCTCGACGCAGAAAGAAATTGACGAAGCCGTCGAAAAAGCGAAAAATTCCGAAGTTGTGATCGCCGGACTTTTCGGGCGCGTGCGCTCCGGCGCGAAAAACAGCGTCGGACTTCCCGACGCGGGAGCGCGGGTTTTGCGCGAAGTTTTGCAAAACAAACCCGAAACGATCAGCGTTAGCTTCGGCAATCCTTATTTGCTGAGAAGTTTTCCCGAAATGAAAACATATATCGTCGCTTACGGCGATATGCCCAGCTTGCAGCGCGCCGCAGCGCACGCTCTTTTCGGAGAAATTAATTTTATGGGAAAACTTCCGATTTCGATTGCCGATAATTATCCGCGCGGAACGGGGCTGAGCTTAGTGAAAAGCGAATAGTGAATAGTGAAAAATTTTATTCATTCGCTTTTTACTATTCACTATTCGCTTTTTACTGATTTATCAAATTGTTTTTGTAACCTTTGAAAGCGAGCGCGGCGCGTCCGGGTTTAAGCCCTTAGCCTCGGCAAGCAGCGCGGCGAAAAGCTGCGCCGGAATGATAAACGGAATCGGCGTAAGAAACTCTTCAATATCTTTCGGCATCAGCAAACTACGCGATGAAAGCCCGGCAATTTTGTGGTCGTTTGTAATTGAAAAACTGTCAGCTTGGAGTTCTTGCAGACGTTTTAGCAAATCAATGCTGCTTGTCCGCGTCGCTCCCGCAGGCGCGAACAAAATAACGGGAAAACGTCTTTCGACAATCGCCAGCGGACCGTGAAAAAAATCCGCCGAAGAAAATCTCTCCGCGACGACGTAACAGCTTTCCATCAATTTCAAAGCCATCTCATACGAATTTCCGTAATTCAAACCACGTCCGACAACCACGCAGTTTTCCATAAAAACGTATCTTTGAACCAATTCTTCAATCTGAGATTTCAGTTTCAGGGCTTCATTCGTAAACTGCGGAATCTTTTCATATTCGATTTTTTCATCTCCCAAAACGGACGCCAGCATATAAAAATGCAGCATTTGTCCGGTGTATGTTTTTGTGGCGGCGACGCTTTTTTCACGTCCGGCGTGAGTTAAAAGCGTTTCGTCAACGATTTTCGTCATCGAAGACGCGGCTTCGTTGGTAATTCCGAGCGTGAACGCGCCGGATTTTTTCGCGCTTTCCAAAACCTGATTGATGTCAGCGCCTTCGCCCGATTGCGAAATGCCGACGACCACGGCGCGATTTAATTTCAGCTTTGCTTTGTAAAGCGTAAAAACCGAAGGCGCAGCGAGCGAAACCGGAATGCCGGTGGTTATTTCCAGCAGATAACGCCCGAAAAGCGCGGCGTTATCGGAGCTTCCGCGAGCGACCAAAACAATTAAATCAATGTCCATCTCACGCAAAAACGCGCCGAGCTTTTTTAGCTTTTCGCTTTCCGTCCGAATTGTTTTTTCCAAAACTTCCGGCTGTTCCGAAATTTCCTTTATCATTAAAGACATGATTATGATTATTTGTTGTTTGTTAAAATCGTTCGACGAATTTTCAATCAAAAAGAAATCAAAACATTTTTATCTTTGATTTGGGCTTTTTGTCTCCGCGCCTGAAATGTTATTTTGCCAAACCTTCCTGCAAAATTTGCGACAAACGCCACAGCATTGCGAGTCCGGGATTTTCCTGGCTGTAATGCACGACCGGCATATCGTCAACCGTTATAGCCATAGCGATGCGCCCGCGACGGGTGTAAATAATTCCGACATCGCTTCTCAGACGGTCGAGCGAGCCGGATTTTGACGCGCTTGGGATTGTATCGAACAATCCGCGCCCGATGCCGTCGGTGTATTGCTGACGACGCAGAATTCCAATCATCTGCGCCGAATCTTCTTTGGAAACAACTTCACCGCGCTCAAGCATTTCAAGCAGCCGCACCATATCCCGCGGCGAAGATACGCCGATGCCGAAAACTTTGTAAAATGGTTCTTCCCAAGCCTTGCTTCTTCCGCCGCCGCCAATTTTCCCAATGCTGCGCGTTTGTTTCAAACCAAGCGCGTCCATTCGCGCATTTACCGCGTCGGCTGTAATAAGATCGAGAATTAAATTTGTCGCCGTATTGTCGGAAACGACGATCATCAAATTCGTCGCCGTTTTTAAATCAATCTTCGAGCCTTCGGAAAACTCGCCCAGCACGCCCGAACCGCCGAATCTGTTTTGTTTAGTCAGCGTGAATTCGTCAGTCCATTTGAACTTGCCTTCGGCGACTCCGGCGAATACTTCGGTCATAATCGCCAACTTTATCGTGCTGGCGGTTCGCACTTGTTCGTTGGCGCGGTGGGCGTATTCCTTGCCGGTGTCGAGATTTTTCGCGTAAATCCAGGCATTGCCGCGAAATCCTTCGAGTTCGGCTTTGATTCGTTCGTCAAGCGTTTTCGGCGCCGGCGACACAGCATTCGGTCGCTCATTAACCGGCGTTTTGACAGGTTTTTGCGCGAATGCCGTCGAAGCGGCAGCCAGCAGAAGCGTTAAGCAAAATATTATCTGGTAAAGCATAAATTTATTTGTTCCGGGCGAAAATTTTCTAAAATCTTGTTTCTTTGTTGACACTAACGAGTAATCAGCTTAAATATAATCTAATTATCAAGCTGTAAAAAATATAAGTTATGACAACGGAAATAGAAAATGCGCCGAATCGTTTGTTGTCGCTGGATGTTTTTCGCGGAATTACTATGGCGGGAATGGTTTTGGTGAATAATCCGGGAACGTGGAGCGCGATTTACTCGCAGCGTTTATTCTGGTTTGGCTGTTTTTGATGTGGCTGCTTTACAGAAAAAGAATTTTTATCAAAGTATAAAGGCGAAATTAATTTCGCCGCTCGCAGATTAAATTTATTTAAAATGATGTTGTAAAACCGTTTTAATTCCCGGTCGGTTTCAAGTTTGAAACGGCGGCAAACGGCAAATTTTATGGATTCTGTCAATAAACCCAAACTTGTCCGCGGCATCAGCCGTCTGGATATGGTGGCAATTACGATTAATTCGGTAATCGGCGCGGGAATTTTCGGTCTGCCGTCGAAAGCCGCCGCTCTGATAGGCGTGAACTCATTGTTCGCTTTCATCATCTGCGCGTTTGTGGTGGCGCTCATTGTCTTGTGTTTTGCCGAAGTGAGCAGCCGTTTTACGGAAACCGGCGGACCGTATCTTTATGCCAAAGAAGCGTTCGGTTCGGTTGTCGGCTTTGAAGTCGGCTGGCTTTTCTGGCTCGTTCGCATCACGGCTTTTGCGACGAACTGCAATCTTTTGGTAAATTATCTGGGGTTTGCCAACGACCGGTTTGCGCGGGTTTTGATAATTGTGTTGGTTATCCTGGCGCTGTCGGCAGTAAATTTCGTCGGCGTAAAAACTTCCGCGCGGATGACGAATTTTTTTACCGTCGGAAAACTCATTCCGCTTTTAGTGTTTGTTTTTGTCGGATTGTTTTTTATTAATCCGCAAAACATGACTTTCGGCGCAGACCTGGAATCGGCGGCTTTCGCGCAGACGGTTTTGGTTTTGATTTACGCTTTTACGGGGTTTGAAATGGCGGTCGTGCCGTCCGGCGAAATGAAGGAGCCGCGGAAAAATCTGCCCTTCGCGCTTTTGACGGCTATTGCCGTTGTCGCCGTGCTTTATATTTTGATTCAAATCGTCTGCATCGGAACTCTGCCCGACCTTGCGTCTTCCGAAAGACCGCTGGCGGACGCGGCAAGTTATTTTCTCGGCACTTACGGCGCGGTTTTTATTATTATCGGCGCGACAATCTCGATTAGCGGAAACTTAAACAGCATACTGCTGGCGGCTTCACGCATACCGTTTGCGATGAGCGAGCAGGGCGAATTGCCGAACGTTCTGTCAAAAACGCACTCGAATTATAAAACGCCGTATATTTCGATAATATTGACGGCGATTGTGATGCTGATTTTTACCGTTCAGACATCGTTTTTAACGGCTTTGACCATCAGCACGATTACGCGGCTGCTCGTGTATGCCGCGACCTGCGCATCGCTGCCGGTTTTTCGTCGCCGCGAAAAAGCTCCGCAAGCCGAGTTTCTCGCCCCGCTCGGCACCGCGGCGGCAATCGCTTCGCTTGTTTTAATCGGCTGGCTTTTGTATAACGTGAAATTTGACGAAGTGAAAATTTTAGCCGTTTGCGCCGGCATCGGTTTAGTAATTTATTTCCTTTATAGTTTTGTGAAAAAACAACCGGCTGCAGAAACGAAATAGCGAAATTTTTACTTTAGCGAAAATTTGATGAAAAATACTGAAATAAACATTCGCCGCTGCGAAACGCTCGACGAACTTGATGCGTGCGTAAAACTGCAAAGGGAAGTTTTCGCTTTGCCGGATTTGGAAGTTTCGCCGCGCCGACATCTGGTCGTAACCGTTTCGGCGGGCGGTTTTGTGTTGGGCGCGTTCGCGGCGGAAAAACTTGTCGGTTTTGTATTAAGCGTTCCCGGTTTCGCGGGCGAGAAAAGATTTTTTTATTCGCATATGACCGCCGTTGCGAAAGATTTTCAGAGTCTGGGAATCGGCGCGAAACTCAAATGGGCGCAACGCGAGCAGGCATTAAATGAAAACGTGAAATTTATCAAATGGACGTTTCAGCCATTTCAAGCCAGAAACGCTTTTTTTAATTTGGAAAAGCTCGGCGCGGTTGTCAAATCCTACGCGCCGAATTTCTACGGCACTGATTACACAGCCGGTAAAATCGGTATAGACAGCGACCGGCTTTTTGCCGAATGGCATTTGGAAAGCGAAAAGGTAACGGCTTTGTCAAAGGGCGAAACTTTCACTAAAACAGGCGACGACGCCGCGACAATTGAAATTTCAAACGACTGGAACGATTGGGTAAAACACAATCCCGAAAGGGCTGCTGCCGAACAGCAAAGAGTCAGAGACGAATTTCAAAAAGCATTCGTCAAAAATTTCATTTGCAGAAGTTTTCACAGAGAAGACGAAAATCCGAAATATTTAATTTACAACAATAACGGCGGCGATTTTTGAAATAAATTGTCTAAATCCACTCTCGATTATACTTATAAAGTTGTATGCCTGACTGAGATTTTTTCAATTCGCCCGCGTTTAACTTCAAAACCGATGCCCGCTGTTTCCGGCGCGATTATGCTGCCGCGCGGCGTAACCGTAACTTCCGGTTCGACAACGTCTTCGCGCCAGTAGCGTTTTGAAGCGGAAACATCGCCCGGCAGGGTAAAGCCGGCGAGCGTTGACATTGCTATATTGTGAGCGCGTCCGATTCCTGATTCTAACATTCCCCCGCACCAGATCGGGATTTGATTTTCGCGGCAAACTCGTTCAACCAATTTAGCTTGCGCGTGTCCGCCGACTCGTCCGAGTTTGACGTTGATGATGCGGCACGCGCCGAGTTCAATTGCTTTGCGAGCATCGTCCGCCGAATGAATTGATTCGTCCAGACAAACGGGCGTGCGGATTTCCCTTTGTAATTTCGCATGGTCGAAAATGTCGTCGTGCGCGAGTGGCTGTTCAAACATCATCAAATCAAACTCGTCCATTCGTTTGAATAAATCAATGTCAGCAAGCGAATACGCCGAATTCGCGTCGCCCATTAAAAGAATATCGCCGAAACGCTCGCGCGCTTGTCTAACAATTTCAAAATCCCAGCCCGGCGCGATTTTGATTTTTATTCGACGGTAACCCGCGTCGAGTTCGGTTTGGATTTTCTCGAAAAGCTGCTCGATTGAATCTTGAATGCCGATTGAAACGCCGCACGCTATTTCCTCGTTCACGCCGCCGAGATGTTTCCACAGCGGCACATTTAATTTTTTCGCTTCCAAATCCCAGCAAGCTGTTTCAATCGCCGCCTTCGCCATTCGATTGCCTCGCACGCGCTTCATCAAGTCCCAAATTTCGGAAGCGTTTTCTACCGCTTTGCCAATCACCATCGGCGCAAGGATTTTTTCAATCGTCACCCACGCCGCGTCCGTCCATTCTTCACAATAGGAGGGAGTTTCGCCGCAGGTAACTTCGCCCCAGCCTTCGTCGCCTGCATCGTCTTCGACGCGCGTCAAAATGATTCGGCGTTCGTAAGTTCGTCCGAAGCTCGTCTCAAAAAAATGAACGAGCGGCAGTTTAATTTCGATTAGTTCGATTGTTTTTATTTTCACGAAAATTTACCGAATAGAATAAAATTAAGAATTTTGTCGAGTCAAGCGATAAAGCAGCAAGGCGGCGCGTTTAATTTGATGCGGCAGAGCTGCCAAATCAGCATATTCTCCGGAAACGTGCGCGTTTGCGCCCGCCGCGCCCAGAGCGTCTATACCGGGAATCAGATGCGCGATATGCGAAATGTCGCCCGCGCCCCTTTCGCCCGGGTCGAAGGCTTCGATCTTTCCGAAACCTAAATCCTGACTAGCCGCATCGAGTTGTTCGAGCAGCGCGTAATTTCCGGGTGTCGGGGGCATTGCCGGAATCCCGTCGGAAAAAGTTATTTTTGCCGAAGCGCCGGACAAATTTTTGGCGGCGATTTCCCGCATCTTCGCGCGCGCCGATTCTTTCTGTTCTTCGCTGATAAAACGCAAATCTCCGCGCACAGACGCTTTTGCGGAAACGACATTCGCCTTTCCTTCAACAATTATCGTTTCGTCTTTGATTTCGATTTCAGTTCCGCCCGCCATTAAAGAAGGATTAAATGTCAGATACTTTTCCCCGCGCAGCGTTTCATAAAATTGATAGACGATGCGCGCGGCTTCAAAAATCGCGCCGCTGCCCATATTCTCATTAAAAATTAAAGACGAATGTCCGGTTTTCGCCGTTACTTCAAGCTGCCATTTGCTACTGCCGCGCCGCGCCGCGATTGCGAAATTATTTCGTCCGAATTCAAAGCCCAGAGCCAGATCACTGCGTTTCGCCGCCGCAATCAAATCGGCGCGGCTGACTTCCTTTGGATTTCCCGCGTTTTCTTCGTCGCCTGTGAGCATTATTATGATGCTCGCGTCTTTGAGCGCGCCGGTTGCGTGAAGCGCCTTTAAAGCATAATACAACACAACAATTCCGGCTTTCATATCATAAATGCCCGTGCCATACGCCTTATCGCCTTCGCGCCGAAATTTTTCGCCCTTTAATACCGTATCCAGATGTCCGAGCAGTAAAACGCGCTTGCCTTTTGTGCCGGTTTTTTCCGCTATAAGATGTCCGGCGCGTTTCATTTCGGCTGGCATATCAATCCACTTAGCGGTAAAACCCAGCGACTCGAATTCCTGTTTGAGTATCGTTCCAACCTGTTTGACGCCGTTTATATCCTCGGTCGGACTTTCGACATTAACGATTTTTTCGAGCAGCGCGGCGGCATCGTCCATATACGAATCAATCAAGTCAATCGTTTTTTGCTCTTCCGTGGAAATATTGTTAATGGCTTTTTTCATTTTAGCGAGATTTTTGTCTCCATTTCATTGAATTTATCCAAACTTCATTGTTACCGGAGAAACGCCGGAACAAAAATAACGGAGTAAAACAGTTTCTTAAATTAGAACAACGACAAAATTTGTTCAAGATTCGACTGACGAACAACAATGTCAGATACAGGCTATTATGAAATCAAATTCTCCGCAAAGCAATCGAAGACGGGCGCGTGATTTTAGTCAGGCGCGTTAATTATTCAATAGACATTAGACATTATTTGAAATAATATAATTCCTCAACATTAGTAATATCAATCGTTTGCATTGGCTGTCGAAATGTTACCCGCAAGTTGTGCAAACCACAGGCAATCTCCATCACAACGTCCGAAATCTTCTCTTTGGTCAGCCTTAATTCGTCTTTTACAATTCGACATCGCTTAACTC
>MWWI01000039.1_pt1 | contig 27413 bp, 22 predicted proteins | sample 1047321 | NCBI WGS metagenome assembly MWWI01 (sample SAMN06349966, study PRJNA376086) | soil metagenome | isolation source: FI-1 sample Antarctic (ecotone) soil | place: Antarctica | reverse complement strand
CTCTCGACCAAGTCCGAGATTTTCCCTAGCAGAAGCAAGACGTCTTCTTTGGCCGCGTCCTCGTGTATCTGAACCCGGACGGGCAACCCCTCAGTAGCTCCGACCCTCTGAAGCACCAATGAGCCGGTGCCGCCCATCAAGCAATGCCCGTCCTCGTCGGGGGACATGACGGAGTCGCCCTCAGGCTCGAAGCCGTCTATCTGGATAACTCTTCTGACTGGCTTCTGGGCGTAGTCTTCCAGAAGAAGCCGGTGAGCATCTTGTAGCCGCCCCTCGTTGTACGCCTTGTAAGCAGTGTCTCTCATGCACATCTCCTCCAGTTAGGGACCGGGACTCCGAAGAACCCCGGCCCTCTGTGTACGCTGTCGGCGCGGACTACTCGGCCAACACCTCCGGGTCCATCCTCCAGACCATGCTCGCCTGGATGAACTCCTCCTCCGCCTCCATGCCGGGAGCCGCCTCCCCGAGCGCGGCCCGGTCCGGGAACATAGGCTCCGGGTATCGCCGCCTCGCCTCCTCGAGGTCCCCGATCGTCGGCCACCCTCGGGCGGGCCAGTTGTCCAGCGTGGGGTCGTCCCCGTCGTGCTTGCGGGCGTTCAGGTAGTCGAGGCACACGAGGCACATCTCCCCGAGCTCCCCCTCCTTGTCGTCCATCGCCACCGGGTAGACATTCCCCCGAGCGAAGTCGTTGCCGCAGACAGCGCAGCACGTCGTGTGGTACTCCGTCCCGATGAACTTGCGCCAAAGCTCGATGCGCATAGCTTCCTCCTTTACTCCGTAGGTTCCATGACACCGCCAACGCGGCGGCCCTCCCACTTCCTGTGCAGCCTCAAGAGATCCTCGCAGCGCCTCCTCTCATTGCGGTTGGCGTTCTACTACCCCGTAGCCGTCGCAGCATGTGCATTTCTTGTACTGCCTGTCCAAGAGACTGCTTCTCGGCACGGTGTGGGCGTCGCCGTTTGCGAATTTCACTGCATACTCCATCGTCCCGGCCCGGACAATCCGCACTATCCGGTCGGGGTCGAAGCCGGCTTCGACCATCCGCCGAGTTTTGGGCGGCAATTTCTCTCGGATGGCCGTCGCCTCGAACACGTCGGTTACGGCCTTTTTCGTATGCGCCCCGGTCAGATCGTCGCCGTGTTCTTCGATGAGTTCATCCAAAACATGCCCGGCGGTCTTCGGGTCTTCTTTGGCGAGCGGGGCGATCTCGCGGGCGACGCGCTCGTTCGGGATCGAGGCTCGTTCCACCGTGGTGGAATGACCTTCTATGGCTTTCACTACGCGCCCCGCGTCTATGAGTTGGTAAGCTCGGCTTTTCGAGCCGCCATACTCGGCCTCAAAGTAATCTCCCCACGAACCGTATCCGAGAGCCGTATGAGCCCCGCCCTCGTAGGCTTGCAAAAGGAGATGCCAGAGTTCGTCGGAGCGGGCCTTGATCTTGTCGGTGAGGCTCCGCGCCTCGTCCGGCCCGAGCGTCGTCTTATCTATCATGCGGAGCCTCCGCAAATCCGCGCCCGAACGGGCTTTGCCCGCGCCGACTCGATCCCGACCGCATCCTCGGCGTCCCGCCACAGCTTGATGGGCTCGAGGTGGGCCTCATGCGGCATGAAGCGCCCGACGTACTCGTGGGACTGGTGCGTGCCGATCCAGTACCCGGCCCTCCCGAGCGGGGCGGACTCGTGGTATCCGGGCCAAGTCTGCGCCTTGCGGCTCGCCTGTCCGTTGCGAAGCTCCACTCCGTTCTCGTTCCCCCTGACGAGCTTCGCGTCCCGAACGGGGCCGCCCGTGGTCGTCGTCTCCGTCATCGCGTTCTCCTTTCGTTGAGAGGAACAACCTTCGCCGCCTCTGTCTTCGCCGCCGCCGCGTCCTCCTCCTTCTCCTCCTTCTTGGCTGCCAACGTCTTGCGGCGCCTCTCCAAAGCCCGCGCACGCTTCCGACGCTCCTCCTCAGAGGCCGCGTCTTCTTCGGAGAGCGGTGCAATCAGCCCGAACCGGATACGCCGAACGAGCTCGCCGCCCGTCATCGGGGCGTGGTCTTCAGCGAGAATCTTGCATAGCGTTAAGCCGTACCCAAACTCCCGGCGAAGTGCTTTCATGGTGTCGATGGGAGACTCCTTAAGCCCGAGAGCCTCCCACACCTTCGTTTCTCCGTCCATGCTCCTCCTCCTCCTCGTAGGTGGCCTCAGACCGTCTCGCTCGCCGTGCCCGCCGCGCACCCGCCGCAAATCATATCCCCCTCGAAGTGCGTGAGCGAGTCCACGACCTCGCGGAGGTCCCCGTTCCAATGACGGACGCCGCACCCGGCGCACACGCCGCTCCTCTTCAGCATGTGGAGGACTGCGTGGCGGTGCTTGCAGCGGTGGCCGGAGTAGAGGCTGTCGGGGCAAGAGCAAGCCTCGACCGGCTTCACCGTGACGACGTATGCCTCCGAAGACTTCGAGGCCGGGACGGAGTACGTGCCGGGGGCGAGCTGCTTTATCTCCCGGAGACGGCTCGCGGCGATCGCCGCGCCTCGGGAGCGGCGGATCTCCTGCGGTGGATGTTCGGCGGTGTCGGCGCGCGGGGTGCGCGGTATTCTCTGGCTGTCCACAGTCTCTATCCTTTCTGTGGGCCGGGTCCGGGCTGTTCCACCAGCGCCGGGCCCTTTACGTTGTCTTGACTACCTCCTATTATACGCTACAATGTCCGAAGTGTCCAGCGTGTAGGACAGGAGGTTTTAATGAAAGAGCGCGACCACATGCTTACTTCGGCGGAGGCGGGGCGGAGACTTGGCGTTACCGACCGCACCGTCAAGCGGTGGATCGAGGCGGGCAAACTGCGAGGCTTCCGGCCGGGGAAGGCTTACCAAATCCCGGAGTCGGCGGTGGAAGATCTTCTAGCGGAAAGTGAAGTCCACCCAAAAGCGCCGCGCTCGGTTAAAGAGCAGCTTCGCGACGACCCCGGCGCGGCGGTGGATCTTATGGAGTCGTGGGCCTCCGAAGGCGAGAACACCGGGATAGGGCCGGGGTCGCTGTTTTCGACCCTGTTCAGGCTGGACGTTGTGATCCAGGAAGCGGAAGCCGAAGACCGGCCGGGGGTCATAGACGACCTCGCCGCCGAGCAGGACTCCGAGACAATTTTAAGGTGGCTCCTCGTGCGCCGCGAGTGGGCCGAAGACGGCCGTTACGAGCCTCTCCATGCCATGTCGGCGCAAGCGGCCGCGCGAAGCGTGGAGAGGCTTCTCAAAGCATGATCCCGAGAATCACAGGGATAAAGAAAGGCCGAGCCCGCCGGCCCGGCCAAAGCAACGATCCACTCCGAAAGAAAGGATCGACATGAGTATAACCGACTTTCCGCAGGGGGCGCCCGTGAGCAGCGCAGAGGCCGTCGCCAGGTACATTAAGCGGGGATGGTCACCGGTTCCGATTCCATCCGGCACGAAAGGGCCGAGGCTCAAGAACTGGCAAGACCTCCGCTTGAAGGCGGAGGACATCCCTAAATACTTCAACAATTCACAGAACGTCGGGATCATCAACGGCCCGGCCTCCGGGCATCTCGTCACGGTGGATCTCGACTGCGACGAAGCACTTGCGGTGGCCGGCAGGTTCCTCTCTCCAACGTTGACGGGCGGGCGGGATAGCAAACCGGATGCTCATTGGTGGTTTATCTGTCCCGGCCTGGAGCATAAAGCCTTCGAGACGACCGACGATGGAACTATATTGGAGCTTCGCTCGACGGATCATCAAACCGTGGTCCCGCCGTCCGTACACCCGACCGGCGAGCGTTACCGCTGGAGCCGGAGCGGACTCGACGCCGAACGAGTCGAGCCGGACGCACTCCTCGACGCCGGGCGAAGGCTCGCCACGGCTTCTCTGATAGCCCGGTACCTCCCTGAACACAAAGACCGGGGCGGCGCGGGCGGACGCTATCATTACGCGCTCGCGGTGGCCGGGTATTTGCTCCGGCACGAGCCGGGCCGCGAGAAGGCCGTAAACCTGCTCAAAGCGGCCTGGGACGCTCGGGGCTGGCTGGGCATCGAAAAGGGCCAGGAAAGCGCCCACAGGGGCATAGGGCGGGCCGTGGACGACAGCGCGAAGAAGATCGCCCGCGACGATCCCGCGTGGGGTGGGCGTAAGCTGGAGGAGATGGCGCCGGGGCTTCCCAGGAAGATCGCGGACTTCATGGGCTGGCAGCGGCCCGACCACCGCGAACAGCGGCGGCATTACGAAACCTCCGACTTCGGGGGCAAGGGCATCGGGATGACCAAAGCCCTCGCGGACGAGATCGCAGACGAGCATTTTTTCGCCCAGGACGCCGGGGGGAGGCTCTACCACTACGCGGAAGGCGCGTACAAAAACTATGCGGAGCGGTTCATCAAGCTCCGGGTGAAGAGGATCCTCGAAGAGCGGAACGCTTCGGATAAGTGGAGTTCGCACCGGGCGAATGAGGTTATCGAGTACATCCGGGCCGACGCTCCCGAACTCTGGGAGAGGCCCCCGCTCGACAGGGTGAACGTGATGAACGGAATCCTGGAGCTGAGCGGCAGACAACTCTATCCGCACACGCCGGAATTCTTGTCTCCGGTGCAGCTCCCGATCTCATACGACGCCGACGCAAAATGTCCCGAGTGGGAAAAGTTCGTGAACCGAACCTTCCCCGACGATGCTCGGGATCTCGCCTTCGAGGTCGCCGCGGACTTGATGACGCCGGACCGCTCGATCCAAAAGGCGCTGCTGCTCATAGGCGAGGGAGACAACGGAAAGTCCGTCTACCTTCGAGCCATCGGCGCGTTCGTGGGCTCGACCAACGCCGCCGGTGTTTCGATCCACAAGCTCGAGTCCGACCGGTTCGCGGCGTCGCGGCTGATAGGGAAGCTCGCCAACATCTGCCCGGACCTGCCCTCCGGGCACTTGGAGCAGACCTCCGTATTCAAGGCGATCACCGGCGGCGACGCGCTCAATGCCGAGTACAAGTACCGAGAGAGCTTCGAGTTCGTCCCCTACGCCCGGCTTCTCTTCTCGGCCAACTCCGCTCCGAGGGCCGGGGACGCCAGCCACGCATTCTTCCGGCGCTGGCTCGTCGTTCCCTTCGAGGCAACTTTCACCGAGGAAGAGAAATTGCCGCGAGAAGTCCTCGACGCCCGGCTTTCGGATCCGAAAGAGCTGTCGGGCGTGTTGAACAAAGCCCTCGACGCCCGCGAGCGGCTCGGCTCGAAGGGCTTCACCGAGTCCAGATCCATGAAGGAAGCCGCCGAAGAGTTCCACCAGATGACCGATCCCGTGTCCGTGTGGCTGGACAACAACACGGTCGAAGGCGCGGAAGCCTATGTATCGAAAGATGCGCTCGCTCGGGAATTCAACTCGTTCTGCCAAAAGACGGGCAAGCCCGGCATGAACAAAAACGCTTTCGGGCGGGCCGTGAAACGAGCACGAAACAACATAACCGAAGCGCAAAGAATGGTGAACGGATCAAAGACCTGGTGCTGGCTCGGCATCGCGCTCGAGACTCCCGAGCGCCCCGGAGATGGTCCCGGAGAACGTCCGGCCCGCGACGGCGGCGCAGACGCCAACTCTTTACTGGAAGTAGAGGGTTTGGAGCCGGATGTCACTAGAAATCACGAGAATCACGAGAAATCTCCTACTTGTTGTGGAAACAGGAAAAAGAGTGTTGGAGGGGGAGAGGGGACAATAGAAGAAACAAGTAGGGAAAATCCCGTGATTCCCGTGATTCCCGGGACACCCGAAGTTGCGGAGCGGGTTCGGCAAGCCCTCGAAGAGCGCCTCAAAACCCGTCCCCGACTCATAAACGACACGCCGGCGGTCATAGCGGCGGAGCTGTTCATCCACACCGACCTCGGCGCAGCGCCGGAGGAAGTCGAGGAGGCTTTGAAGAGGATGAAGGCATGAGCGCCAACATGGTCGCTCCGGTTCGGGACCTCTTCTCCGCGTGCCCGCTCGCCGTCCGTTGCAGCCCGGAGCAGATAGCCGCCCTGCTCTGGGTGCTGCGGTACGTTCCCGAACCCGTCGGAAACTTCGAGGTCGAGGCGGCGCTGGAGGCCCTCGATGTGGAAAGAGAGGCGGCATGAGGGACTGGAAGTCTTGCGAGCGGAGAGTGGCCGCCATCCTCGGCGGCCGGCGCGTGCCCGTCTCGGGCCGCCAGCGGGGGGATGCGCCGGACATCCTTCACCCTCGACTATCGGTAGAGGTGAAGTCGCGCTCGAAGCTGCCGGCCTGGATCGAGGAGGGCATGAGGCAAGCCGAGATCTCGTCCACAAATGGACGTGTCCCCGTCTGCGTCCTGCACCAGGACCGGCGCCCTTACGAGGAGGCCGTCGTACTCGTGCGGCTGAAAGATTTTGCCGGCAACTTCACCAACACCCGTGAGTACACCGAACCTAGTGAGAAGGGAGCGTGATGGGTAGCCCCATGAGGGAAGCCGCGAAGACGGAGGCCGTCGAGACCGAGCTGGACCGCATCATCGAGCGCCGGGCGGGGGAGGCGCGGGACGCGAACCGCGTCGAGGAGCTGTGGAGGGAGTCGGCCCGCGCCCACAGCGAGAGGCGCCGCGAAGAGCTCGGCGCGGCCTGGTATGGATACCACGAACACATGAAGGAGGTTCATAGCATGCTTGCCCGCCAGCATGAGATCGAAGCCCTGAAGCTGTTGGAACCGGGGAACCTCCGTTGAGCGCCCGATGCCGGGGGACCAAGCGCGACGGGGGGCCGTGCACGCTACCCGCCAGGCCGCCGGACGGGTACTGTTGGGCGCACTCCCCCGAGAACGCCGGCGAGCGCCGGAGGATGGCCTCCCGCGCCGGCAGGTCGAAGCCCGGCAGGGAGATCCGGGACCTCAAGCGCGAGATACAGGCCGTCATCGCCGACGTGAAGGCGGGCGACCTCGACCGCAACGACGCGGGCGTGATGCTCCAGGGCTACAGGACCCTCAAGGATTACATCGCCCTGGAGCGCGACGTGTCCATACTGCCGGAGCTTGAGGAGCGTTTGAAGGAGTTGAAGAATGAACGCCCGGACGCTTCTTAGGGAAGTCGAGGGGCTGGAGGCCCGCCGTCCTTCGAGTCGTTCCGTACCCGAAGACCCGGTGGAGTTCGCTCGGTCGGTTGGCCTGGATCCTGACGAATGGCAGAGGCGGGCTCTGGCCTCCGATGCTTCGCGCCAGCTCTACAACTGCTCGCGGCAAAGCGGTAAATCAAGCGTGGCCGCTTGCCTGGCCGTCCATATCGCCCTCACGGACCCCGGCGCGCTGGTGCTGCTTCTCTCGCCCGGTCTCAGGCAATCTCAGGAATTGTTCAAGAAGTGCGCGGACTTCTACCACGCCGCGCGGGAGCCCGTCCCCACGAAGGGGCGCAGCGCGCTCAGGCTCGAGCTAGCTTCCGGCTCGCGCATAATCAGCCTCCCCGCGGCGGAGTCCACGGTGCGCGGCTACTCGTCCGTGCGGGCCTTGATCGTGGACGAGGCGAGCCGCGTCCCGGACGACCTCTACAGAGCGGCGCGCCCGTTTCTCGCCGTCAGCGCCGGAAGGCTGATCGCCCCCTCCACGCCGGCGGGCAAACGGGGCTGGTGGCACACCGAATGGACCGAGGGCGAGGGCTGGGAACGCTACGAGGTCAAAGCCGCCGAATGCCCGCGCATCCCCCCGGAGTTCCTCGCCGAGGAGCGCGCCGCCCTCCCCGACAGGGTCTACCGCCAAGAGTACATGTGCTCCTTCGAGGACGTGGATGATTCGGTGTTCACCTTCGACGTTGTGGACCGGGCCGTCAGCTCGGATGTGGAGCCCTTGTTCGGAGGCGCGGCGTGAGCAGGTTCTACGTCGGGTTGGACCTCGGGCAGGTGTCAGATTACACCGCCGTCTGCGTCGCCGAGAGGGTGTCCGAGAGTCCTGTGGAGCTGCATGTGGTCCACCTGGAGCGTTTCCGGGGCGTCCTCTACCCGGAGGTCGCCGACCGCGTAGGGCGGCTCATGGACAGCCCGCGGCTGAAGAACGCCGAACTCGTCATTGACGCGACCGGCGTCGGCCCCGCCGTCACCGACATCTTCGCCCGCAGCGGCCGGAGGTTCACGGCGGTGAAGATCCACGGCGGGGATGCGGTATCCAACCCTTCGAGGGGTGAGTACCGCGTACCGAAGAGGGATCTCGTATCCGGCTTGCAGGTTCTCCTTCAGTCTGGGCGGTTCAAGATAGCCGCCGGACTCGACCACGCCGAAACCTTGCGGGCCGAGCTCCTGAACTTCCGCGTCAAGGTAAACATCGCAACCGGCCACGACTCCTACGAGGCGCACCGCGAGGGTGATCACGACGACCTTGTTCTGGCGGCGGCGATGGCCGCGTGGAAGGCCGGCCACAGGACCGCCGAGCCCCGCATCCGGCGGCTGGGCGCCCTGGGCGGCGGGAGAGCCGAGGACTGGCACACGAGCGAAAGGAGAGGATAAAGGCATGAATGATTCCGTGAGCGCCAGGCCGCTCCCCGAGAATATAGGCGTGGTGATCCAGGACCTCGGCGAGGTCCCCGCCGACATCCGCGGGCCCGCCGAGAGGGCGGCGAGGGCCGCGGCGAAGAAGGACACGCGCCACGTCCCCCTGTACTTCACCCGCCCCGAGACGGAGGAGGAGGCGGGCCACCGCCGCCGGATCGTGGAGGACGGGGCGGCGAAGGCCCGGATAGAAGGAGACGCCGAAGCCCGGGGCATGGGCCCTGAGGAGCTCGTCTACAGCGTGCTCGCCGCCGACCCGTCCGCGACGGACCTGGGGACGCCCCCGCGGGTGGACCTCTCGGGGGGGGAGGCGTGCTTCGGACTGCGCCCCCGCTCCAAGGCCGGGTGCGCCGTCTTCGTCCGGGGCGACGTCTCCCGCTCCGACCCCGAGCTTGCGCTCGCCGGGGAGGGCGCGGGGATGGCGCTGGAGGAGGCCGTCGCCTCGCTGGTGGCCGCCGCGTACCGGCGCGCGGCCTGGCACTATCGCGGCCTGGGGAAAATGGGCAGGAAGAGCAAGGTCAAGAGCACGGACATAGGCTTGGACTGCCGCATCTACGCCCGCGACCTGGTGCGCTCGAACAAGCCCTGGTAAAGGCTCTCTGGTAAAATATGCGGCAGGCCAGAGCCTGGAGAGTCCATCTCATCCGTGGAACGGGCCTTAGCAGGAAAGAAGCCGCTAAGGACAGGCGCCCCGCTATCTTTTCGGGGCCCCGACAACGGGAAGGATGCACGATGGACACTCGAAAACTCCTCGACGCGGTCAAGGACACCCGCGATCACATCGAGAAGAACCTAGGCCGGCGCCTGGACGCCGTCGAGGCTGACATGCGCGAGCGCAACATCGCCATGAACCGCCCCCATTTCGGAGGGGGCGCCATGCATAGCCAGTCCAGCGAGGCGACGAAGGCATTCGCCGCCTACATGAAGAGCGGGCGCGCCGAGATGGACGACTACCGCCGCAAAGCGCTTGTGCAGGACGACCAGGGGCAGGTCCTCGTCCCCGAAGACCTCGACGCCCAGATCTACCAGGCCCTCCCCGAGACCGCCGTCATGCGCCAGGTCGCCACGGTGCGGTCCACCTCCCGCGACCGGGTGAGGCGCCGCTCCCTGGGCAAGCCCGCCGTCGGATGGGGCAAGCTGGAGACCGGACAGCAGACGCTTGTGGACTCCGCGCCGACGCCCGGCGAGGACTTCCTCTTTATCGAGGACCTCTACGGCCTGGTCCGGATCGGCGAGGACGAGCTCTCCGATGTGGAGGTGGACCTCGGCGCCCTGATGCGGACGAGCTTCGCCGAGGTGATCGCCGAGGAGGAGGACAGGGCGTTCTTCAACGGCGGGGGCCATGACGCCTACCAGCCCGAGGGGCTTCTCACCGGCGACGCCGTCGAGCGCGTGCAGACGGCGGCGGCGGGGACGCTGACCCTCGACGACTTCCTGAACCTCATCTACGCCGTGCCGTCGGCGCACCGCCGGTCGGGGGCCTTCGTGGTCAACTCCGACACCGAGAGGCTCGTCCGCCAGATGGCCGACGGCAACGGACAGTACCTGTGGCAGCCCTCCGTGCAGCTCGGCGCGCCGAACAGGTTCTTCGGCTATCCGATATACAGCGTGGACGACGTCGGGACCATGCCGGGGGAGGGGGCGCCGGCGGGCGCCGACGTGGCCGTTTTCGGAGACTTCAAGTACGGCTACCAGATCCGCGACCGGCAGGCCAACAGCGTACAGAGGCTGTCAGAGTTGTACGCCGAGGAGGGGCTCGTCGGGTTCAAAGTGCGCCACCGGGTCGGCGGGGCCGTCGTCTGGCCGGACGCCCTGCGGGTTCTGAGAGTCGCCGCGTAGCTCCCCCACACGCAGGCCCTCATGAACTCCGCTCCGGGGGCCTGCGAGGATCTTCGAAGGGGTGTAGCATGCCCTCGTGGGAGAGGGCGCTGCAGACCGACCTATGCCGACCGACGAACGACTCACCGTCGCCCAGGCCGCCGACCGACTCGGGATCTCCGAGGACGCAGTGCGCGGACGCATCAAACGCGGGACTCTTCGATCAGAGCGGGAAGATGGGGCGGTCTACGTGCTGTTGGGCGGCCGACCGACCAACGACCAACCAACGACCAACGAAACGACCGTCCAACCGACCGATCCCCGCGACGAGCTTATCGCCGTGCTGCGGGAGCAGCTCGCAGCCGAGCGGGAAGCCAACCGGGAGAACCGGAGGCTCTTGCTGGCGGCTCTGGAGCGCCCTGTGAGGGGGCTGGAAGCCGGAGAGGAGAAAGACCCCCCGGAGAGCGCCGAAGCGCCGGAGACCGACGCGCAGCGCCCCCCCTGGTGGCGCAGGATATTCGTCGGCGGCGGGTGATGATCATCGCGTCCCCCGGCCTCGACGCGGAAGGAAACGAGACGGAGTTCTCGAGCGACGAAGGCATCCGGGCCGTCGTGGACGGGGAGAAGATGTCCCATCTGAATATCTATCCACCCTCGCGGCGCGGCCTCGAAGTGTGTCGCCGGCGACACGGCAGTGCCGGATAATACCCGCCAACCCAGAGCGCCGAGCGGATGACTATCCACACCGGCGCATAACTATCAGGCGGGTTTCCGAGAACCGCCCTTGTCGGAAACTAGCCGGAAATTTCCATGCCGATTTCCGGTTTTCTTCCAGCATCTCCAGCATGGTTACTTAGAATATTCGGACGTAAAAAGGAACGCTCTTTTTAATGTGTCTCATTTGTAAGGTTTTGTGAGGCCTCGACCAGCTCCGCGAACTCCGAGAGCCGGCAGACTACCAGGGCTTCCCGGTAGGGCTTGCGGTCCCCATGTAGGACAACGGCCGGGGCTTATTCGTCCCACTGAATATCCATTCGGCACCACAAGATGTGGACCCCGGCCTCCGCGGCGGACTTGTCTCTCAGGCTATCCAGGAGTCTCTGAGCGGGAGACCTATGCGAGATCCTGCATGCGAACTTCGTATAATTTGCCTTCCACGCACTCGGGTGAATAGGTACTAGGGATCAGAGGGGCTTCGGGGTTGCGACTTTTCGCTGGGTTATACTGGCTTTCACCGGGAGTTGGCGAGGGAGGGAAGGGATTGTGGATCTGAAGGAGAGGGCGCTGGCGGGAGTGCTCGGCGGGATTGCGGCGACGCTCGTCCTGTCGGGGCTGCGCGAGGCCTTGACGAGGATCGGGTTGGTCTTCGAGACCGCCCCGATGCAGGTCGTGGATCGCGTCGAGGAACTCGGCCTCGTTGGGGACCTCTCGCCCGGGAGGCGGCGCCTTCTGACCGTGGTCGCCCACTTCGCCTACGGCACGGGGGCCGGGACGGCCTTCGGTTTCCTGCGCCGGGAACGGGGCGGGGCGGTGGAGGAGGCCGCCGTGGGCGCGGCGCTGGGGCTACTCGTCTGGGGAGCGGGGTGGGCCAGCTGGCTGCCACTCGCCGGCGTCCACCGGGCACCCTGGACCGAGCGCACGCCAAAGGTCCTGCTCCCCGTGTTGGACCATGCGGTGTTCGGAGCCGCATGGGGGCTGGGGAACTGGGCGGTCGGTGGACGCGAGAGGGGCGACTAGACAAGGTGGGCGCGTGAGTGCGGCCGCCGGATACCGCGTCCGCCCCAGACTTCCGAGAATCAAGGCAAACTTCGGATAAGAGGGCCGAAGCTAGTACCTCCGGCCCGAACTAGATCCCGCCTAGAACGGCTATCAGCTAATTGGCTTGCCCGTGCAAACGATGTGTGTCTTACCGCTCGGCGTCGTAACGACTTTCCCCTCGCCAAGCCTTATATTGTCGCCCGCGGAGAAAAAGCACACAAACTCTTCGATGGTTGCTCCGCCACCCCTGCCCCGATCGGTGGCAAACGCCGGAGCCGCGGTCGCCAACACCATTGCCACCATCGCCACCATCAGCGCCAACTTCCTCATTTCTCTCCTCCTTGTCTTCTAGATAATGCACGAGATAAATGGACACTCGCCATTCGACATCCCTGATAGCCTGGGGCAGATGAACGAGGGAGTGTTCAATCATCCTGTGCATCTATCTAGCCAGCATCGCGTCCGCGCCTACCTTCGCGTTGGTTTCCTTGTCGTGCCTGCCATTAAACTCCACAAAACTTTGTGGAGTTTTCCCCTCTCCCTTTTTTGGCCGTCCCACCGGATTCGATGCTTCTATTATCCCCCGCTTCGCTTCCGCCAAAGCGATGCGCTGGTGGCGAAGGGCGGCTAGAATGCCGACCTATGCCGACCGACGAACGACTCACCGTCGCCCAGGCCGCCGACCGGCTCGGCATGTCCGAGGGCGCGGTCCGCTCGCGGATAAAGCGCGGCACTCTCCCGACGGAGCGCGAGCGGGGAACGGTGTATGTCGTGTTGGGCGGGGAGCTGGCCGGGGGCGGACCAGCCGGCGAACCACCGGCGGACCACCGGCTTATAAACTCCTACGCCGAGCGTGTGGAGTCTCTGGAGCGCGCCCTCGAAGCCGAGCGGGAGGCGAACCGGGAGAACCGCCGCATCATCGCGGGATTGGTGAACCGTGTCCCCGAGCTGGCCGCGCCCGAGAGGGAGGCCGGGACAGCCGAAGGCTACCCGGTGCCCGCGGAATCGCCGGAGACGGCCTCCGGGGCCGGAGCGGAGGAAGGCCCCCCGGAGGAGTCCGAGGGGCCGGAGGAACGATCCTCGCGCCCCGAACGGGGCTACCCGTGGTGGAGGCTCTGGGGGAGGTAGAAGGGCGCGGGGGGCCATGATCATGGCCCCCTTCCTCCTCTGCGGCAACGAAGGTTCGGCGGCCCGGCGCGTCGAAGAGATGACAGGTGGCTATCGCGATAGCCACCTTCCTCCTCTGAAAGCTCCTATCACGGACGCTGTGGCGGCGGAAAACTTCAGCAACGGGCCTCGGCTCCGGGCCTTCGTCGCGAGAGACGAGGAAGGCGGAACCATGGTTCCGCTTTCGCCCGCATCGGAAGGGCGTTCGCGGCCCGCATAGTCGGCCTCGAAAACACGTTCGGTGTGGGCAGGGGGTCGCGACCACCGCCAGCGGCCTCCTCAAGCAGCAACGAAGGTTCGGCGGCGGGGTTCGTCGCGACATGAATGGTGGCGTTCATGAACGCCATCCACGGTGGCAACGGGCCTCGGCTTCGGGCCTTCGCCGCGGGAGGATATGAGTGGTCACGGTCATGACCGTGACCCCGTCGGGGACGAGCCTCGACTTCGGACCTTCGTTGCGAGAGAGGAGGCAGGTCGGGTACATGTACCCGACCTGGTAACAACGAGCCTCGACTTCGGGCCTTCGTTGCGAGGGCATGGAAAAGGCCGGGACTCCGAAGAACCCCGGCCCTCTGTGCGCGTTGTCGGCGCGGACTACTCGGCCAACGCCTCCGGCTCCATCCTCCAGATCATGCTCGCCTGGATGAGCTCCTCCTCCGCCTCCCTGCCGGGAGCCGCCTCCTCAAGCGCGGCCCCGTCCGGGAACATAGGCTCCGGGTATCGCCGCCTCGCCTCCTCGAGGTCCCCGAGCGTCGGCCACCCTCGGGCGGGCCAGTTGTCCAGCGTGGGGTCGTCCCCGTCGTGCTTGCGGGCGTTCAGGTAGTCGAGGCACACGAGGCACATCTCCCCGAGCTCCCCCTCCTTGTCGTCCATCGCCACCGGGTAGACATTCCCCCGAGCGAAGTCGTTGCCGCAGACAGCGCAGCACGTCGTGTGGTACTCCGTCCCGATGAACTTGCGCCAAAGCTCGATGCGCATAGCTTCCTCCTTTACTCCGTAGGTTCCATGACACCGCCAACGCGGCGGCCCTCCCACTTCCTGTGCAGCCTCAAGAGATCCTCGCAGCGCCTCCTCTCATTGCGGTTGGCGTTCTACTACCCCGTAGCCGTCGCAGCATGTGCATTTCTTGTACTGCCTGTCCAAGAGACTGCTTCTCGGCACGGTGTGGGCGTCGCCGTTTGCGAATTTCACTGCATACTCCATCGTCCCGGCCCGGACAATCCGCACTATCCGGTCGGGGTCGAAGCCGGCTTCGACCATCCGCCGAGTTTTGGGCGGCAATTTCTCTCGGATGGCCGTCGCCTCGAACACGTCGGTTACGGCCTTTTTCGTATGCGCCCCGGTCAGATCGTCGCCGTGTTCTTCGATGAGTTCATCCAAAACATGCCCGGCGGTCTTCGGGTCTTCTTTGGCGAGCGGGGCGATCTCGCGGGCGACGCGCTCGTTCGGGATCGAGGCTCGTTCCACCGTGGTGGAATGACCTTCTATGGCTTTCACTACGCGCCCCGCGTCTATGAGTTGGTAAGCTCGGCTTTTCGAGCCGCCATACTCGGCCTCAAAGTAATCTCCCCACGAACCGTATCCGAGAGCCGTATGAGCCCCGCCCTCGTAGGCTTGCAAAAGGAGATGCCAGAGTTCGTCGGAGCGGGCCTTGATCTTGTCGGTGAGGCTCCGCGCCTCGTCCGGCCCGAGCGTCGTCTTATCTATCATGCGGAGCCTCCGCAAATCCGCGCCCGAACGGGCTTTGCCCGCGCCGACTCGATCCCGACCGCATCCTCGGCGTCCCGCCACAGCTTGATGGGCTCGAGGTGGGCCTCATGCGGCATGAAGCGCCCGACGTACTCGTGGGACTGGTGCGTGCCGATCCAGTACCCGGCCCTCCCGAGCGGGGCGGACTCGTGGTATCCGGGCCAAGTCTGCGCCTTGCGGCTCGCCTGTCCGTTGCGAAGCTCCACTCCGTTCTCGTTCCCCCTGACGAGCTTCGCGTCCCGAACGGGGCCGCCCGTGGTCGTCGTCTCCGTCATCGCGTTCTCCTTTCGTTGAGAGGAACAACCTTCGCCGCCTCTGTCTTCGCCGCCGCCGCGTCCTCCTCCTTCTCCTCCTTCTTGGCTGCCAACGTCTTGCGGCGCCTCTCCAAAGCCCGCGCACGCTTCCGACGCTCCTCCTCAGAGGCCGCGTCTTCTTCGGAGAGCGGTGCAATCAGCCCGAACCGGATACGCCGAACGAGCTCGCCGCCCGTCATCGGGGCGTGGTCTTCAGCGAGAATCTTGCATAGCGTTAAGCCGTACCCAAACTCCCGGCGAAGTGCTTTCATGGTGTCGATGGGAGACTCCTTAAGCCCGAGAGCCTCCCACACCTTCGTTTCTCCGTCCATGCTCCTCCTCCTCCTCGTAGGTGGCCTCAGACCGTCTCGCTCGCCGTGCCCGCCGCGCACCCGCCGCAAATCATATCCCCCTCGAAGTGCGTGAGCGAGTCCACGACCTCGCGGAGGTCCCCGTTCCAATGACGGACGCCGCACCCGGCGCACACGCCGCTCCTCTTCAGCATGTGGAGGACTGCGTGGCGGTGCTTGCAGCGGTGGCCGGAGTAGAGGCTGTCGGGGCAAGAGCAAGCCTCGACCGGCTTCACCGTGACGACGTATGCCTCCGAAGACTTCGAGGCCGGGACGGAGTACGTGCCGGGGGCGAGCTGCTTTATCTCCCGGAGACGGCTCGCGGCGATCGCCGCGCCTCGGGAGCGGCGGATCTCCTGCGGTGGATGTTCGGCGGTGTCGGCGCGCGGGGTGCGCGGTATTCTCTGGCTGTCCACAGTCTCTATCCTTTCTGTGGGCCGGGTCCGGGCTGTTCCACCAGCGCCGGGCCCTTTACGTTGTCTTGACTACCTCCTATTATACGCTACAATGTCCGAAGTGTCCAGCGTGTAGGACAGGAGGTTTTAATGAAAGAGCGCGACCACATGCTTACTTCGGCGGAGGCGGGGCGGAGACTTGGCGTTACCGACCGCACCGTCAAGCGGTGGATCGAGGCGGGCAAACTGCGAGGCTTCCGGCCGGGGAAGGCTTACCAAATCCCGGAGTCGGCGGTGGAAGATCTTCTAGCGGAAAGTGAAGTCCACCCAAAAGCGCCGCGCTCGGTTAAAGAGCAGCTTCGCGACGACCCCGGCGCGGCGGTGGATCTTATGGAGTCGTGGGCCTCCGAAGGCGAGAACACCGGGATAGGGCCGGGGTCGCTGTTTTCGACCCTGTTCAGGCTGGACGTTGTGATCCAGGAAGCGGAAGCCGAAGACCGGCCGGGGGTCATAGACGACCTCGCCGCCGAGCAGGACTCCGAGACAATTTTAAGGTGGCTCCTCGTGCGCCGCGAGTGGGCCGAAGACGGCCGTTACGAGCCTCTCCATGCCATGTCGGCGCAAGCGGCCGCGCGAAGCGTGGAGAGGCTTCTCAAAGCATGATCCCGAGAATCACAGGGATAAAGAAAGGCCGAGCCCGCCGGCCCGGCCAAAGCAACGATCCACTCCGAAAGAAAGGATCGACATGAGTATAACCGACTTTCCGCAGGGGGCGCCCGTGAGCAGCGCAGAGGCCGTCGCCAGGTACATTAAGCGGGGATGGTCACCGGTTCCGATTCCATCCGGCACGAAAGGGCCGAGGCTCAAGAACTGGCAAGACCTCCGCTTGAAGGCGGAGGACATCCCTAAATACTTCAACAATTCACAGAACGTCGGGATCATCAACGGCCCGGCCTCCGGGCATCTCGTCACGGTGGATCTCGACTGCGACGAAGCACTTGCGGTGGCCGGCAGGTTCCTCTCTCCAACGTTGACGGGCGGGCGGGATAGCAAACCGGATGCTCATTGGTGGTTTATCTGTCCCGGCCTGGAGCATAAAGCCTTCGAGACGACCGACGATGGAACTATATTGGAGCTTCGCTCGACGGATCATCAAACCGTGGTCCCGCCGTCCGTACACCCGACCGGCGAGCGTTACCGCTGGAGCCGGAGCGGACTCGACGCCGAACGAGTCGAGCCGGACGCACTCCTCGACGCCGGGCGAAGGCTCGCCACGGCTTCTCTGATAGCCCGGTACCTCCCTGAACACAAAGACCGGGGCGGCGCGGGCGGACGCTATCATTACGCGCTCGCGGTGGCCGGGTATTTGCTCCGGCACGAGCCGGGCCGCGAGAAGGCCGTAAACCTGCTCAAAGCGGCCTGGGACGCTCGGGGCTGGCTGGGCATCGAAAAGGGCCAGGAAAGCGCCCACAGGGGCATAGGGCGGGCCGTGGACGACAGCGCGAAGAAGATCGCCCGCGACGATCCCGCGTGGGGTGGGCGTAAGCTGGAGGAGATGGCGCCGGGGCTTCCCAGGAAGATCGCGGACTTCATGGGCTGGCAGCGGCCCGACCACCGCGAACAGCGGCGGCATTACGAAACCTCCGACTTCGGGGGCAAGGGCATCGGGATGACCAAAGCCCTCGCGGACGAGATCGCAGACGAGCATTTTTTCGCCCAGGACGCCGGGGGGAGGCTCTACCACTACGCGGAAGGCGCGTACAAAAACTATGCGGAGCGGTTCATCAAGCTCCGGGTGAAGAGGATCCTCGAAGAGCGGAACGCTTCGGATAAGTGGAGTTCGCACCGGGCGAATGAGGTTATCGAGTACATCCGGGCCGACGCTCCCGAACTCTGGGAGAGGCCCCCGCTCGACAGGGTGAACGTGATGAACGGAATCCTGGAGCTGAGCGGCAGACAACTCTATCCGCACACGCCGGAATTCTTGTCTCCGGTGCAGCTCCCGATCTCATACGACGCCGACGCAAAATGTCCCGAGTGGGAAAAGTTCGTGAACCGAACCTTCCCCGACGATGCTCGGGATCTCGCCTTCGAGGTCGCCGCGGACTTGATGACGCCGGACCGCTCGATCCAAAAGGCGCTGCTGCTCATAGGCGAGGGAGACAACGGAAAGTCCGTCTACCTTCGAGCCATCGGCGCGTTCGTGGGCTCGACCAACGCCGCCGGTGTTTCGATCCACAAGCTCGAGTCCGACCGGTTCGCGGCGTCGCGGCTGATAGGGAAGCTCGCCAACATCTGCCCGGACCTGCCCTCCGGGCACTTGGAGCAGACCTCCGTATTCAAGGCGATCACCGGCGGCGACGCGCTCAATGCCGAGTACAAGTACCGAGAGAGCTTCGAGTTCGTCCCCTACGCCCGGCTTCTCTTCTCGGCCAACTCCGCTCCGAGGGCCGGGGACGCCAGCCACGCATTCTTCCGGCGCTGGCTCGTCGTTCCCTTCGAGGCAACTTTCACCGAGGAAGAGAAATTGCCGCGAGAAGTCCTCGACGCCCGGCTTTCGGATCCGAAAGAGCTGTCGGGCGTGTTGAACAAAGCCCTCGACGCCCGCGAGCGGCTCGGCTCGAAGGGCTTCACCGAGTCCAGATCCATGAAGGAAGCCGCCGAAGAGTTCCACCAGATGACCGATCCCGTGTCCGTGTGGCTGGACAACAACACGGTCGAAGGCGCGGAAGCCTATGTATCGAAAGATGCGCTCGCTCGGGAATTCAACTCGTTCTGCCAAAAGACGGGCAAGCCCGGCATGAACAAAAACGCTTTCGGGCGGGCCGTGAAACGAGCACGAAACAACATAACCGAAGCGCAAAGAATGGTGAACGGATCAAAGACCTGGTGCTGGCTCGGCATCGCGCTCGAGACTCCCGAGCGCCCCGGAGATGGTCCCGGAGAACGTCCGGCCCGCGACGGCGGCGCAGACGCCAACTCTTTACTGGAAGTAGAGGGTTTGGAGCCGGATGTCACTAGAAATCACGAGAATCACGAGAAATCTCCTACTTGTTGTGGAAACAGGAAAAAGAGTGTTGGAGGGGGAGAGGGGACAATAGAAGAAACAAGTAGGGAAAATCCCGTGATTCCCGTGATTCCCGGGACACCCGAAGTTGCGGAGCGGGTTCGGCAAGCCCTCGAAGAGCGCCTCAAAACCCGTCCCCGACTCATAAACGACACGCCGGCGGTCATAGCGGCGGAGCTGTTCATCCACACCGACCTCGGCGCAGCGCCGGAGGAAGTCGAGGAGGCTTTGAAGAGGATGAAGGCATGAGCGCCAACATGGTCGCTCCGGTTCGGGACCTCTTCTCCGCGTGCCCGCTCGCCGTCCGTTGCAGCCCGGAGCAGATAGCCGCCCTGCTCTGGGTGCTGCGGTACGTTCCCGAACCCGTCGGAAACTTCGAGGTCGAGGCGGCGCTGGAGGCCCTCGATGTGGAAAGAGAGGCGGCATGAGGGACTGGAAGTCTTGCGAGCGGAGAGTGGCCGCCATCCTCGGCGGCCGGCGCGTGCCCGTCTCGGGCCGCCAGCGGGGGGATGCGCCGGACATCCTTCACCCTCGACTATCGGTAGAGGTGAAGTCGCGCTCGAAGCTGCCGGCCTGGATCGAGGAGGGCATGAGGCAAGCCGAGATCTCGTCCACAAATGGACGTGTCCCCGTCTGCGTCCTGCACCAGGACCGGCGCCCTTACGAGGAGGCCGTCGTACTCGTGCGGCTGAAAGATTTTGCCGGCAACTTCACCAACACCCGTGAGTACACCGAACCTAGTGAGAAGGGAGCGTGATGGGTAGCCCCATGAGGGAAGCCGCGAAGACGGAGGCCGTCGAGACCGAGCTGGACCGCATCATCGAGCGCCGGGCGGGGGAGGCGCGGGACGCGAACCGCGTCGAGGAGCTGTGGAGGGAGTCGGCCCGCGCCCACAGCGAGAGGCGCCGCGAAGAGCTCGGCGCGGCCTGGTATGGATACCACGAACACATGAAGGAGGTTCATAGCATGCTTGCCCGCCAGCATGAGATCGAAGCCCTGAAGCTGTTGGAACCGGGGAACCTCCGTTGAGCGCCCGATGCCGGGGGACCAAGCGCGACGGGGGGCCGTGCACGCTACCCGCCAGGCCGCCGGACGGGTACTGTTGGGCGCACTCCCCCGAGAACGCCGGCGAGCGCCGGAGGATGGCCTCCCGCGCCGGCAGGTCGAAGCCCGGCAGGGAGATCCGGGACCTCAAGCGCGAGATACAGGCCGTCATCGCCGACGTGAAGGCGGGCGACCTCGACCGCAACGACGCGGGCGTGATGCTCCAGGGCTACAGGACCCTCAAGGATTACATCGCCCTGGAGCGCGACGTGTCCATACTGCCGGAGCTTGAGGAGCGTTTGAAGGAGTTGAAGAATGAACGCCCGGACGCTTCTTAGGGAAGTCGAGGGGCTGGAGGCCCGCCGTCCTTCGAGTCGTTCCGTACCCGAAGACCCGGTGGAGTTCGCTCGGTCGGTTGGCCTGGATCCTGACGAATGGCAGAGGCGGGCTCTGGCCTCCGATGCTTCGCGCCAGCTCTACAACTGCTCGCGGCAAAGCGGTAAATCAAGCGTGGCCGCTTGCCTGGCCGTCCATATCGCCCTCACGGACCCCGGCGCGCTGGTGCTGCTTCTCTCGCCCGGTCTCAGGCAATCTCAGGAATTGTTCAAGAAGTGCGCGGACTTCTACCACGCCGCGCGGGAGCCCGTCCCCACGAAGGGGCGCAGCGCGCTCAGGCTCGAGCTAGCTTCCGGCTCGCGCATAATCAGCCTCCCCGCGGCGGAGTCCACGGTGCGCGGCTACTCGTCCGTGCGGGCCTTGATCGTGGACGAGGCGAGCCGCGTCCCGGACGACCTCTACAGAGCGGCGCGCCCGTTTCTCGCCGTCAGCGCCGGAAGGCTGATCGCCCCCTCCACGCCGGCGGGCAAACGGGGCTGGTGGCACACCGAATGGACCGAGGGCGAGGGCTGGGAACGCTACGAGGTCAAAGCCGCCGAATGCCCGCGCATCCCCCCGGAGTTCCTCGCCGAGGAGCGCGCCGCCCTCCCCGACAGGGTCTACCGCCAAGAGTACATGTGCTCCTTCGAGGACGTGGATGATTCGGTGTTCACCTTCGACGTTGTGGACCGGGCCGTCAGCTCGGATGTGGAGCCCTTGTTCGGAGGCGCGGCGTGAGCAGGTTCTACGTCGGGTTGGACCTCGGGCAGGTGTCAGATTACACCGCCGTCTGCGTCGCCGAGAGGGTGTCCGAGAGTCCTGTGGAGCTGCATGTGGTCCACCTGGAGCGTTTCCGGGGCGTCCTCTACCCGGAGGTCGCCGACCGCGTAGGGCGGCTCATGGACAGCCCGCGGCTGAAGAACGCCGAACTCGTCATTGACGCGACCGGCGTCGGCCCCGCCGTCACCGACATCTTCGCCCGCAGCGGCCGGAGGTTCACGGCGGTGAAGATCCACGGCGGGGATGCGGTATCCAACCCTTCGAGGGGTGAGTACCGCGTACCGAAGAGGGATCTCGTATCCGGCTTGCAGGTTCTCCTTCAGTCTGGGCGGTTCAAGATAGCCGCCGGACTCGACCACGCCGAAACCTTGCGGGCCGAGCTCCTGAACTTCCGCGTCAAGGTAAACATCGCAACCGGCCACGACTCCTACGAGGCGCACCGCGAGGGTGATCACGACGACCTTGTTCTGGCGGCGGCGATGGCCGCGTGGAAGGCCGGCCACAGGACCGCCGAGCCCCGCATCCGGCGGCTGGGCGCCCTGGGCGGCGGGAGAGCCGAGGACTGGCACACGAGCGAAAGGAGAGGATAAAGGCATGAATGATTCCGTGAGCGCCAGGCCGCTCCCCGAGAATATAGGCGTGGTGATCCAGGACCTCGGCGAGGTCCCCGCCGACATCCGCGGGCCCGCCGAGAGGGCGGCGAGGGCCGCGGCGAAGAAGGACACGCGCCACGTCCCCCTGTACTTCACCCGCCCCGAGACGGAGGAGGAGGCGGGCCACCGCCGCCGGATCGTGGAGGACGGGGCGGCGAAGGCCCGGATAGAAGGAGACGCCGAAGCCCGGGGCATGGGCCCTGAGGAGCTCGTCTACAGCGTGCTCGCCGCCGACCCGTCCGCGACGGACCTGGGGACGCCCCCGCGGGTGGACCTCTCGGGGGGGGAGGCGTGCTTCGGACTGCGCCCCCGCTCCAAGGCCGGGTGCGCCGTCTTCGTCCGGGGCGACGTCTCCCGCTCCGACCCCGAGCTTGCGCTCGCCGGGGAGGGCGCGGGGATGGCGCTGGAGGAGGCCGTCGCCTCGCTGGTGGCCGCCGCGTACCGGCGCGCGGCCTGGCACTATCGCGGCCTGGGGAAAATGGGCAGGAAGAGCAAGGTCAAGAGCACGGACATAGGCTTGGACTGCCGCATCTACGCCCGCGACCTGGTGCGCTCGAACAAGCCCTGGTAAAGGCTCTCTGGTAAAATATGCGGCAGGCCAGAGCCTGGAGAGTCCATCTCATCCGTGGAACGGGCCTTAGCAGGAAAGAAGCCGCTAAGGACAGGCGCCCCGCTATCTTTTCGGGGCCCCGACAACGGGAAGGATGCACGATGGACACTCGAAAACTCCTCGACGCGGTCAAGGACACCCGCGATCACATCGAGAAGAACCTAGGCCGGCGCCTGGACGCCGTCGAGGCTGACATGCGCGAGCGCAACATCGCCATGAACCGCCCCCATTTCGGAGGGGGCGCCATGCATAGCCAGTCCAGCGAGGCGACGAAGGCATTCGCCGCCTACATGAAGAGCGGGCGCGCCGAGATGGACGACTACCGCCGCAAAGCGCTTGTGCAGGACGACCAGGGGCAGGTCCTCGTCCCCGAAGACCTCGACGCCCAGATCTACCAGGCCCTCCCCGAGACCGCCGTCATGCGCCAGGTCGCCACGGTGCGGTCCACCTCCCGCGACCGGGTGAGGCGCCGCTCCCTGGGCAAGCCCGCCGTCGGATGGGGCAAGCTGGAGACCGGACAGCAGACGCTTGTGGACTCCGCGCCGACGCCCGGCGAGGACTTCCTCTTTATCGAGGACCTCTACGGCCTGGTCCGGATCGGCGAGGACGAGCTCTCCGATGTGGAGGTGGACCTCGGCGCCCTGATGCGGACGAGCTTCGCCGAGGTGATCGCCGAGGAGGAGGACAGGGCGTTCTTCAACGGCGGGGGCCATGACGCCTACCAGCCCGAGGGGCTTCTCACCGGCGACGCCGTCGAGCGCGTGCAGACGGCGGCGGCGGGGACGCTGACCCTCGACGACTTCCTGAACCTCATCTACGCCGTGCCGTCGGCGCACCGCCGGTCGGGGGCCTTCGTGGTCAACTCCGACACCGAGAGGCTCGTCCGCCAGATGGCCGACGGCAACGGACAGTACCTGTGGCAGCCCTCCGTGCAGCTCGGCGCGCCGAACAGGTTCTTCGGCTATCCGATATACAGCGTGGACGACGTCGGGACCATGCCGGGGGAGGGGGCGCCGGCGGGCGCCGACGTGGCCGTTTTCGGAGACTTCAAGTACGGCTACCAGATCCGCGACCGGCAGGCCAACAGCGTACAGAGGCTGTCAGAGTTGTACGCCGAGGAGGGGCTCGTCGGGTTCAAAGTGCGCCACCGGGTCGGCGGGGCCGTCGTCTGGCCGGACGCCCTGCGGGTTCTGAGAGTCGCCGCGTAGCTCCCCCACACGCAGGCCCTCATGAACTCCGCTCCGGGGGCCTGCGAGGATCTTCGAAGGGGTGTAGCATGCCCTCGTGGGAGAGGGCGCTGCAGACCGACCTATGCCGACCGACGAACGACTCACCGTCGCCCAGGCCGCCGACCGACTCGGGATCTCCGAGGACGCAGTGCGCGGACGCATCAAACGCGGGACTCTTCGATCAGAGCGGGAAGATGGGGCGGTCTACGTGCTGTTGGGCGGCCGACCGACCAACGACCAACCAACGACCAACGAAACGACCGTCCAACCGACCGATCCCCGCGACGAGCTTATCGCCGTGCTGCGGGAGCAGCTCGCAGCCGAGCGGGAAGCCAACCGGGAGAACCGGAGGCTCTTGCTGGCGGCTCTGGAGCGCCCTGTGAGGGGGCTGGAAGCCGGAGAGGAGAAAGACCCCCCGGAGAGCGCCGAAGCGCCGGAGACCGACGCGCAGCGCCCCCCCTGGTGGCGCAGGATATTCGTCGGCGGCGGGTGATGATCATCGCGTCCCCCGGCCTCGACGCGGAAGGAAACGAGACGGAGTTCTCGAGCGACGAAGGCATCCGGGCCGTCGTGGACGGGGAGAAGATGTCCCATCTGAATATCTATCCACCCTCGCGGCGCGGCCTCGAAGTGTGTCGCCGGCGACACGGCAGTGCCGGATAATACCCGCCAACCCAGAGCGCCGAGCGGATGACTATCCACACCGGCGCATAACTATCAGGCGGGTTTCCGAGAACCGCCCTTGTCGGAAACTAGCCGGAAATTTCCATGCCGATTTCCGGTTTTCTTCCAGCATCTCCAGCATGGTTACTTAGAATATTCGGACGTAAAAAGGAACGCTCTTTTTAATGTGTCTCATTTGTAAGGTTTTGTGAGGCCTCGACCAGCTCCGCGAACTCCGAGAGCCGGCAGACTACCAGGGCTTCCCGGTAGGGCTTGCGGTCCCCATGTAGGACAACGGCCGGGGCTTATTCGTCCCACTGAATATCCATTCGGCACCACAAGATGTGGACCCCGGCCTCCGCGGCGGACTTGTCTCTCAGGCTATCCAGGAGTCTCTGAGCGGGAGACCTATGCGAGATCCTGCATGCGAACTTCGTATAATTTGCCTTCCACGCACTCGGGTGAATAGGTACTAGGGATCAGAGGGGCTTCGGGGTTGCGACTTTTCGCTGGGTTATACTGGCTTTCACCGGGAGTTGGCGAGGGAGGGAAGGGATTGTGGATCTGAAGGAGAGGGCGCTGGCGGGAGTGCTCGGCGGGATTGCGGCGACGCTCGTCCTGTCGGGGCTGCGCGAGGCCTTGACGAGGATCGGGTTGGTCTTCGAGACCGCCCCGATGCAGGTCGTGGATCGCGTCGAGGAACTCGGCCTCGTTGGGGACCTCTCGCCCGGGAGGCGGCGCCTTCTGACCGTGGTCGCCCACTTCGCCTACGGCACGGGGGCCGGGACGGCCTTCGGTTTCCTGCGCCGGGAACGGGGCGGGGCGGTGGAGGAGGCCGCCGTGGGCGCGGCGCTGGGGCTACTCGTCTGGGGAGCGGGGTGGGCCAGCTGGCTGCCACTCGCCGGCGTCCACCGGGCACCCTGGACCGAGCGCACGCCAAAGGTCCTGCTCCCCGTGTTGGACCATGCGGTGTTCGGAGCCGCATGGGGGCTGGGGAACTGGGCGGTCGGTGGACGCGAGAGGGGCGACTAGACAAGGTGGGCGCGTGAGTGCGGCCGCCGGATACCGCGTCCGCCCCAGACTTCCGAGAATCAAGGCAAACTTCGGATAAGAGGGCCGAAGCTAGTACCTCCGGCCCGAACTAGATCCCGCCTAGAACGGCTATCAGCTAATTGGCTTGCCCGTGCAAACGATGTGTGTCTTACCGCTCGGCGTCGTAACGACTTTCCCCTCGCCAAGCCTTATATTGTCGCCCGCGGAGAAAAAGCACACAAACTCTTCGATGGTTGCTCCGCCACCCCTGCCCCGATCGGTGGCAAACGCCGGAGCCGCGGTCGCCAACACCATTGCCACCATCGCCACCATCAGCGCCAACTTCCTCATTTCTCTCCTCCTTGTCTTCTAGATAATGCACGAGATAAATGGACACTCGCCATTCGACATCCCTGATAGCCTGGGGCAGATGAACGAGGGAGTGTTCAATCATCCTGTGCATCTATCTAGCCAGCATCGCGTCCGCGCCTACCTTCGCGTTGGTTTCCTTGTCGTGCCTGCCATTAAACTCCACAAAACTTTGTGGAGTTTTCCCCTCTCCCTTTTTTGGCCGTCCCACCGGATTCGATGCTTCTATTATCCCCCGCTTCGCTTCCGCCAAAGCGATGCGCTGGTGGCGAAGGGCGGCTAGAATGCCGACCTATGCCGACCGACGAACGACTCACCGTCGCCCAGGCCGCCGACCGGCTCGGCATGTCCGAGGGCGCGGTCCGCTCGCGGATAAAGCGCGGCACTCTCCCGACGGAGCGCGAGCGGGGAACGGTGTATGTCGTGTTGGGCGGGGAGCTGGCCGGGGGCGGACCAGCCGGCGAACCACCGGCGGACCACCGGCTTATAAACTCCTACGCCGAGCGTGTGGAGTCTCTGGAGCGCGCCCTCGAAGCCGAGCGGGAGGCGAACCGGGAGAACCGCCGCATCATCGCGGGATTGGTGAACCGTGTCCCCGAGCTGGCCGCGCCCGAGAGGGAGGCCGGGACAGCCGAAGGCTACCCGGTGCCCGCGGAATCGCCCGAGACGGCCTCCGGGGCCGGGACGGAGGAAGACCCCCCGGAGGAGTCCGAGGGGCCGGAGACGGGCGCGCGGCGTCCGTGGTGGAGGTTCTGGGGGAGTTAGAAGGGCGCAGGTCGACCTGTATGATCATGCCGACCTGCCGCGGCGACGGGCCTCGACTCCGGACCTTCGCCGCGGGCAGGTCGGGACGATCGTCCCGACGAACCCCGTCCCGGCGTCCCCCGTCGGCGGGAGGCTACGCCGTCTCGCTCGCCGTGTCCGCCGCGGACTGGCTGGACGGCCTTCCCTCCTCCGTCATGTCTCTCTCCTCCGTCATCGCGTTCTCCTTTCGTTGAGAGGAACAACCTTCGCCGCCTCTGTCTTCGCCGCTGCCAACGTCTTGCGGCGCCTCTCCAAAGCCCGCGCACGCTTCCGACGCTCCTCCTCAGAGGCCGCGTCTTCTTCGGAGAGCGGTGCAATCAGCCCGAACCGGATACGCCGAACGAGCTCGCCGCCCGTCATCGGGGCGTGGTCTTCAGCGAGAATCTTGCATAGCGTTAAGCCGTACCCAAACTCCCGGCGAAGTGCTTTCATGGTGTCGATGGGAGACTCCTTAAGCCCGAGAGCCTCCCACACCTTCGTTTCTCCGTCCATGCTCCTCCTCCTCCTCGTAGGTGGCCTCAGACCGTCTCGCTCGCCGTGCCCGCCGCGCACCCGCCGCAAATCATATCCCCCTCGAAGTGCGTGAGCGAGTCCACGACCTCGCGGAGGTCCCCGTTCCAATGACGGACGCCGCACCCGGCGCACACGCCGCTCCTCTTCAGCATGTGGAGGACTGCGTGGCGGTGCTTGCAGCGGTGGCCGGAGTAGAGGCTGTCGGGGCAAGAGCAAGCCTCGACCGGCTTCACCGTGACGACGTATGCCTCCGAAGACTTCGAGGCCGGGACGGAGTA